>Ga0209710_1000254_pt1 | contig 57414 bp, 48 predicted proteins | sample ArcticOcean_MG_C_5_FD_187436 | JGI IMG/M metagenome (GOLD analysis project Ga0209710, IMG submission 187436) | Marine microbial communities from western Arctic Ocean - ArcticOcean_MG_CB4_138 (SPAdes) (version 2) | ecosystem: Environmental > Aquatic > Marine > Oceanic | place: Arctic Ocean...
TCAAGTGATTTTGCTAAACAAAAAATTGCCATGATTTCACTTGCAACAGTAATATCAAATCCAGTTTTATAGTCTAAATTATTTCCACTAATTGAAATATTTCTTAATGCTCGATCATTCATGTCCAGGCATCTTTTAAATGATATCTTTGACTTATCAATCCCTAATTCATTACCATGAAAAATATGATTATCAATCATCGCTGCTAATAAATTATTAGCTGAAGTTATTGCGTGAAGGTCTCCTGTGAAGTGAAGGTTGATATTCTCCATTGGCACTGCTTGAGCATAACCCCCTCCTGTTGCACCCCCTTTCATACCAAATACAGGGCCTAAAGATGGTTCTCGAACGCAAACTAAAGCCTTCTTTTTTAATTTTGTTAACGCATCTGCCAGACCAATAGTAGTTGTTGTTTTTCCTTCACCAGCTGGCGTGGGGCTCATAGCGGTAACTAAAATCAACTTTGATTTTTTATTGGCTTGGGTTTTAATTTTGGTGGGATCAATTTTAGCTATATAAGGTCCATAAGAAAGCAAGGCCTCTTCTGGGATATTAATCTCCTTCGCGATTTCATCTATTGGCAACAAAGTTGCCTCTCTAGCAATTTCTAAATCTGATTTCATCAGTGCCCCTTTTTATATATGTTTAAATACTTAAATTGACTCTAAAATGTTTTAAGGTTAAGGTAAATAGATAATTACTTAATTTAATAATAAGCTTTACTTAATAATTAAATTACCCCAAGTATTAAACTGGATACAATTACTTAAATTATTTCTTTAAAAAATTTCTTAAATCAAAGTCAGTGATGTCAGGGGTGAACATTTTTATAAATTCATATACAAAGCCCCTCACAAAAGTTTCTTTTCTAATACCGATATAAGTTGTACTCGTAGGGAATAGATGGCTAACATCTCTACTCTCTAAAGCTGAATCTTTATTTTTATCATATGCCATCTCAGCAATCAAGCCAACACCCAAATTCAATTCTACATAAGTTTTTATTACGTCCGCGTCAATTGCAGTAAGCATAATATTAGGACTTATATTTGCGTCTTTAAAAACTTTTGAGACAATAGTGCTACCTGTAAAAGCATAGTCGTATGTAATCATTGGGTATGAAGCAATGTTTTGCAGTGTAATTTCTTTAATACTTGATAGTGCATGATTTTTTGGAAAAACTAAGACTCGATTCCATGAATAACAGGGTATACAAATAATATTTGCATTATGTCCGATTGACTCAGTCGCTATTCCAACATCAGCATCGCCTTTCAAAATTTTCTCGGTAACCTGAGATGGATCTCCTTGGTGAATATTTAAATCAATTTTAGGGTATTTCTTAACAAAGGCCTCAACCACTTTTGGTAGCTTGTATCTTGCTTGTGTATGAGTCGTCGCAATAGTAAATGAACCGGTATCATCATTCTCATGTTCATGAGAGATATTTTTTATATTAGCAACCTCTCTGATGATTTCTGAAATTGATTTATATAAATCATTTCCAGCATCACTAAGTCCGGTTAATCTCTTACCGTTCCTTTGGAAGATTTTTATACCTACCTCATCCTCCAAGAGTTGGATTTGTTTACTAACTCCAGGTTGGGACGTGTGTAAGAATTCAGCAGCCTTAGAAATATTAAAATCATTTTGGACTATTTGGTAAACACATCTTAATTGTTGTAATTTCATATATTTAAAAGTTATATTGATAGAAATATTTATTATTAAAATAGTATATCAAAATCTGATATATTTCACCCCAATTAAATAAAATATTACATATATGGGTATTGAGTATATCTTTTCTGGTTTTGTGGTTGGGCTTCTAGTCGGTTTAACTGGCGTTGGTGGTGGGTCATTAATGACGCCCCTTTTAGTTCTAATATTTAAATTTCCAACTGCTATAGCAATTGGTACAGATCTTCTTTATGCATCAATTACTAAATCAGCTGGAGTTATCTCCCATTCACGCTTGGGTAATATTGAATGGAAAATTGTGAAAAATTTAATGCTTGGCAGCATTCCAGCATCTTTCTTAATGACCTACTATTTAAAAGGGATTGATCTATACGCATATGAGAATGTAAAAATTATTAATTTCTCATTAGGAATTGCATTAGTTTTAACGTCCTTTGCTGTAATACTTCAGCCACTAATATCAAAAAAATCAGTTACCCAACAATCTAGATCTTCAAGAAAGACGACTATTCTAACGATCTTATTAGGTTTATCATTAGGTGTATTAGTTACTTTAACCTCTGTCGGTGCTGGCGCTATGGGTGTTACCGCATTGCTTTTGCTTTATCCTAAAATGAGTATAAAAAAAATAGTTGGTACTGATATTGCACATGCAGTTCCATTAACCCTTTTTGCAGGTCTAGGACATTTGAATTTAGGTACAGTAAATGTTTACTTATTGTTATCATTACTTATAGGTTCGATACCAGGGATATGGTTAGGAAGTAATTTAAGTTCGAAAATTGATGAAAAATGGTTGCGTTATATTTTAGCCATTGTTTTATTAATTGTTGGTATTCAATTAATTAAGTAATAAAAGGTTTTACATGTATAAATACGATCAAATTGATCAGAAAATTGTTAATGAAAGAGTGGATCAATATCAGAGCCAGCTCAATCGTTATTTAAATAAAGAATTGTCGGATGAAGAATTTAGGCCACTTAGACTCCAAAACGGTCTATACATCCAGCGTCATGCCCCTATGCTAAGAGTTGCTATACCTTACGGCCTTCTTTCGTCAAACCAACTTTATAAATTAGCAGATATTGCTGATAAATATGATCGGGGGTATGGTCATTTTAGTACAAGACAGAATATTCAATTTAATTGGCCGAAGCTTGAAGAGACTCCTAATATATTAAGAGAGTTAGCTGAAGTAGAAATGCATGCTATTCAAACCTCAGGTAACTGTATTAGAAATATAACGACGGATCAATTTGCTGGGGTTACGGACGATGAAATAATCGATCCGAGGCATATAGCAGAAATCATAAGGCAATGGAGTACATTCCATCCTGAATTTGCATTACTTCCAAGAAAATTTAAGATCGCAATAACTGGGTCAACAAAAGACCGTGCATTAGTTCAATGTCATGATATTGGCCTTGAGTTTTTTACTAATACTAATAATAAGATGACTATTAAGGTTTGGGTTGGTGGAGGATTGGGAAGGACTCCTATAATTGGGTCTGTTATAAAAAATGAACTTGAATGGGAACATATTCTAACTTATTGTGAAGCAATATTACGCGTCTACAATCTTTACGGTAGAAGGGATAATATGTACAAGGCAAGAATAAAAATATTAGTCAAATCACTTGGAATTGAAGCATTCAAAAAACTTGTTGAGGATGAGTGGAAATATATAAAAAATGGTCCAAATACTATCAACACAGAAGAGTTGAGCCGAATAAAAAAATACTTTTCGGAGCCAGATTATAAAAAAGATATAAAAAATAATCTTAAAGATTATAGATCTAATAAAGCATTTAATCAGTGGCTCTCTAGATCTACCAATACTCACAAGAAGAAAGGTTATCGTGCTGTTACTTTTTCTTTAAAAGAAACTGGATGTGCACCTGGAGATGCCTCATCAACTCAAATGAGAGCAGTTTCAAACTTATCTGATCAATATAGCTTTGGTGAGATTAGGGTGTCGCATGAGCAAAACTTAATCTTAGCTGACGTTCAAGAAGATAAGCTTTATGAGTTATGGGTTAAAGCTAAAGAGTATCATCTAGTGACTCCAAACATAGGACTTTTAACAGATATTATATGCTGCCCAGGAGGTGACTTTTGCTCACTAGCTAATGCTAAAAGTATTCCAATCGCACAATCTATTCAGGATCTTTTTAATGATATGGATTATTTGCATGACATTGGAGATCTAAATTTAAATATATCAGGCTGTATGAATGCGTGTGGGCATCATCACGTTGGTCATATTGGTATATTGGGTGTGGATAAAGACGGAAGTGAATGGTACCAAGTGACGCTTGGCGGAAACCAAGGTAATTTTGCAAGTATTGGTAAAGTAATTGGTCCCTCATTTTCTGCTGAACAAATGCCATTGATTATTAAAAAAATTATTGAGGTTTATTTAAATAATAGGCAAGAGGAAGAAATTTTCATAGACTGTGTTTCACGAATAGGTCTCGAGCCATTTAAAAATTATATTTATACAGATTCTGAGGTTGGTAAATGACATCACAATTAATTAAAGGCAAAAATATCGTTAAAAATGATTGGGTAACTTCTGAATTAGCTAAAGTAGAAGAAATTGTAAGGATGCAAGCTGGTAAAGTAGTAGCCTTCAAGCTTTCGGGTGAAGATTACCCTAGTAGCGAACAAGTAAAGAAAACAATTTTTCCAGATACAGGCAAAATTTTATTACCATTAAAGGTATTTATCCTTCATCAAGAAAAACTAAAAGAAAGATTGGTGAATGGAGAAATCGGTATATGGTTTTCTACCCACGAAGAGATTCACAAATTTACAGAGACTATCGGCGACTTAAATAACTTTCCTTTAATTGCTATTCATGTTGAAAAATTTGCTGATGGAAGAATATTTTCAATTGGCAGCCAGTTAAGGAATAAACACAATTTTAAAAATGAATTAAGGGCATTCGGAGATGTATTAAGAGATCAAATCTTTTTTTTAAAACGTTCAGGTTTTAATAGTTATTTAATAAGAAAAGACCGTGATGCAAAAGATGCAATAAAGGGTTTAGATGATTTTAGTGATCCATATCAAGGGGCCTGTGATATCTTAGAGCCAGCATGGAAACGTAGCAAACGATAATTTCAAAATAAAAAGAAAATAAATAAAATGAATAAAGACATACATATTTTTAATGAAGAATTAAGAGAGAAAAATCCCTCAGAGATAATAAAATGGGCTTTGGGAAAAAGTAAGAACCCTATACTTACCACAAATTTTCGCCCTTATGAAGCTGCAATAATTCACTTGTGCATAAAAGTAATGCCAGAAATTAAGGTTGTATGGTGTGACTCAGGTTACAACACTAAGGCAACTTATGTTTATGCTGAAAAAATTATTTCTGATTTGAATTTAAATCTTAAGTTATATGTGCCTTCGCAAACCTCAGCTCATAGAGAAATTTTTATGGGGCAAGTTCCAGGTATTAACGACCCAAGACATGAAGAATTTACACAACAAGTTAAGCTTGAGCCTTTTAAAAGAGCTATGGAAGAAATTAAACCTGATTTATGGATAACAAATCTAAGAAAAGGACAGACTGAATTTAGAAATAATATAGATATCGTAACTAAAACTAATGAAGGTCTTTTGAAAATAAGTCCTTTTTATTATTCGTCAGATTTAGATCTAGGCAAATATATGAATGAGCATAACTTAGAAAATGAATTTGATTACTTTGACCCAACAAAAGTAGATGAAAAAAGAGAATGTGGCCTTCATAATCAAGGTGATAAATAATGAAAAAATTATTATCACATTTAGATTGGTTAGAGTCAGAAGCTATACATATTATGAGGGAAGTAGCAGGCCAATGTAGTAATCCGGTTTTACTTTTTTCTGGTGGGAAGGATTCCCTTTGTTTGTTAAGAGTTGCAGAAAAAGCTTTTAGGCCTGGTAGATTTCCTTTTCCAATGATGCATATTGATACAGGCCATAACTATCCTGAAGTGATTAATTTTAGAGATAAAAAAATAAATGACTTAGGCGAAAGATTGATTGTAGCCTCACTTGAAGACTCAATGAAAAAAGGATCGATTGTTTTAAAATCTAATGACGAGCCAAGAAATAAATACCAATCAATAACATTGCTAGAAGCAATTGAAGAGCATGGTTTTGATTGTTGCATTGGTGGCGCGAGAAGGGATGAAGAGAAAGCAAGAGCAAAAGAAAGAATAATGAGTTTTCGTGATGAATTTGGCCAATGGGATCCAAAAAACCAAAGGCCTGAGCTTTGGGACTTATATAACGCAAAAGTACATAAGGGTGAAAATATTAGAGCATTTCCAATCTCAAATTGGACAGAAATGGATGTTTGGCAGTATATTGAAAGAGAAAAACTTGAACTACCTAATATTTATTTTGCCCACCAAAGAGAAATTGTCAGAAGAGACAACTCTATTGTTCCAGTAACTAATGTAACTCCTGTAAGGGAAAATGAGTTAGTTGAAAAAATTATGGTTAGATTCAGAACTGTTGGAGATATAACTTGCACTGCTCCAGTAGAAAGTGATGCCGACACTGTTGAAAAAATAATATTAGAGACCGCTTCAACATCAATCTCAGAGAGAGGTGCTACAAGGCTTGATGATCAAGTTTCGGAAGCATCAATGGAGCAGAGAAAAAAAGAAGGATATTTTTAAAATGGAAAAAAATACAAATAATATTGTACTTAGATTTATGACATGCGGAAGTGTTGATGATGGAAAAAGCACAGTCATAGGTAGGCTTCTGTTTGATACTAAAACAATTCTAACTGATACCTTAAGTCAAATTGAAAAAACTTCTAAGAAAAAGGGTATGGCAGAAGTTGATCTTTCATTAATAACTGATGGTCTTCAAGCAGAAAGAGAGCAAGGGATAACTATTGATGTTGCCTATCGATATTTTAGTACTGGCAAACGTAAATATATTATTGCTGATGCACCTGGTCATGAACAATATACCCGAAACATGGTTACAGCAGCATCAACTGCACAACTTGCAATAATTTTAATCGATGCTAGAAAAGGAATTTTAACGCAAACTAAACGTCATACTTATTTAGCGAAGCTACTTGGAATAAAGCATGTAATAGTTGCAGTAAATAAAATGGATTTGATTCAATATGATGAAGAGAAGTATAAATCTATTTGTGAAAATTATAAGGAATTTGAAAAAAATATCTTACCGTTAAATTCACCTATTAATATTAATTTCTTACCTATATCAGCACTTAAAGGAGATATGATTGTTGATAGAGGAAATTCAATGGATTGGTATAAAGGGGCGACACTTCTTCAATTGCTAGAAGATCTTGATACTAGCGAAGATATTAAAGAATCGTCATTGCGCTTCCCTGTTCAATATGTGTGCCGACCAAGAGAATCTGCAAATAAGGAACTTCATGATTTTAGAGCGTTTATGGGTAGAATTGAATCTGGTTTGCTTAAAGTTAACGATAAAGTTAAAGTTCTACCATCTGGACATGAGTCATCAATAAAAGAAATTAGAATTGGTGAACAATTAATTAAAGAAGCCATTTCTGAACAGTCAGTTACAGTTTCATTGGTAGATGAAATTGATGTTTCTAGAGGCGACATGTTGGTTCATCATGATGACTCAGTTGGTGCTATTAAAAATTTTACAGCTATGGTTTGTTGGTTCGCAGAAGCATCGCTATCACCTAATAGAACTTATTTGATTATGCATACTACACAAACATCAAAAGCTAAAATTTCAAGCATTAACTATAAAGTAAATATTCAGACTCTTGATTCAGAGGTAGTAAATGAGCTAAAAACAAATGATATTGCAAATATCTCATTTAAGTTGGCACAACCATTGATTGTTGACAGTTATAATAAAAACAGAAGTACTGGTGCTTTTATTATTATTGATGAATCTACTTTTCATACAGTCGGTGCAGGCATGATTCAGTTATTAGATTAGTAAGAAAAATATCATAAAATATTAATTAACTAGATTACAAGGAAACTAAAAATGACGTATGTAGTAACAGAAAATTGTATTCAATGTAAATATACAGATTGTGTTGATGTTTGTCCTGTTGACTGTTTTGTTGAAGGGCCAAACTTCCTTGCCATCGACCCTGAGGAATGCATTGACTGCACCTTATGTGTCGCGGAATGTCCAGTTGAAGCAATTTTTGCTGATGATGATGTGCCTGAGGATCAACAAGAATTTATAGAAATTAATGCAAAGTTAGCTAAATTATGGCCAGTTATTACTGCCAGAAAAGACCCACTTCCGGACGCAGATAAATTTAGTGGTGAGCCAAATAAGCGTAAGTTACTAATCGAGAAATTATAAAACCCAATTCTAAGTAGCTTCTATAATTTCCATAAATTAGTTTTTGTGATTGTAGTAAAACCAAAACTAATCAAAAAGAACAATCCGAGTGATAGGCCAAGAGTTGAAAACCAAAGAATTGGTACTATTAATCCAGCAACAACTGAAGCAAATAACATTTGTGTAAATGCTTGTCCCGAAGCTGCAGTACCTCTAATTTTAGGAAAGCAATCTAAAGCAGCCAATGCAATAATAGGCATAACAGAGGCCATACCTATATTATATAAAGCAATAAATCCAATATTGAAAAAAGCATTATCAGGCATTAAGCTGCAAAATAATAAATTAGATAATGAAATAAAAAACATAAAATAATATCCGCATTTAAGCACAGATGATGGCCTTACAATTCCTGCGGTTTTCTTAGCGATAAATGAGCCAATCAACATTCCAGTTACAGTTGGTATAAAAAGATAACCAAACTGCTGGGTAGTGAATCCAAGATGGTCAATTAAAAAGATAGGACTTGCTAATACATAGATAAAAAATGCTGAGAAATTAGCAGAAAGAGAAAGAATCAACAAAATATATTCTTTGTTTATTAATAATAATTTGTATCTTGCAATTATGCTACTAAATGAAATTTGAACGAGCATATTTTTTTTCATGGTTTCGGGTAAAATTTTTGATCCCATAAACATTGCTACTGCTGCATAAAGAGCTAAGAAAATAAATATACCTTGCCAATGAAATCCTAAAAGGAGACCACCGATCATTGGGGCAATGGCTGGTGCTATACCAAATAGCATTTGAACTGTAGCCATTACCCTTTGCGCTTCTGCGCCTTCATAAAGGTCTCTTACCATAGCTCTTGCGACAACACTCCCTGCACCGCCGCCAATGCCCTGTAAAGCTCTAAAAAACCATAAAGATTCCACTGTTGTTGAAAGTGCACAGCCTAAAGATGCAAAAAAGAATAACAATAGCCCCCATTTCATAGTTTTAATTCGGCCTATTCCGTCTGAAATTGGGCCATGAAATAAAAGCATTACTGTATAAGGGAGAAGATAAAAGGTAAGGCTTTGTTGAATTGCCTCCGGCGAAGCTAGTAAATCTTCAGAAAGGATATGAAATGCTGGCAAATATGTATCAATAGCAAACGGGGCTACCGAGGTTAAAGCAGCTAATGTGATTACTCTTGGGTTGAGAAAAAGACTCATGACACCTTAACTAATTTGCAACTAAGGAGTCGCGTGAAATTTTGCTAGTCTATCTTTTTCATCGCCCTTATCTATTTTTTTAGAATTTGCATTTGTTCTAAATATAATAGGTTTAGCTTCAACACCAGGATTTTGAGAATCTTTTATTGCTTGATCAATTATGTGTCTATCTGGAGACTTTGAACAAACTGGGTCAGCACCTTCGGCATTTCCAGTTAATAAAAGTGCTTGGCATCTGCATCCACCTAGATCATTTTCCTTTTCAGAACAGCTTCTGCATGGTTCCTGCATCCAATCATCGCCACGAAATTTATTGAAAGCTGGTGAATCGTACCAGGCTCCTTTTAAAGGTGAATCATTAACATTAGGAAACTCCAAATTAGGAATCACTCTTGCAGAATGGCATGGAAGAACATCTCCATTCGCAGTTACTATCATAAATACCTCACCCCATCCATTCATACATTTTTTTGGTCTATCCTCAAAATAATCTGGGACCACAAAAAATATTTTCATCTTATTGTCAGGACGCTCTCGAAACTTTTGTGTTACTTTTAATGCATTCTCTACTTGTTCTTTTTTTGGCATTAACTGATCTCTATTTACCAGTGACCAACCATAGTATTGAGTATTTGCTAACTCAATATAATCTGCACCCAATCCTTCTGCCATTTCAAGAATTTCTTGAATATGATCAATATTGTATCGATGCATAACTACATTTAGTACCATCGGATATCCTCTATCCTTAATCATAGCCGCTACTTTTTGTTTTAATTTGAATGTTTTGGTGTTGGTTATAAAGTTATTAATTTCTTCTGTAATGTCATGCATTGATAATTGAATATGATCGAGACCACCGTCTTTCAGTGCGTCAATTCTTTTCTCATTCATCCCGGCACCAGATGTTATTAAATTACTGTAATACCCTAACGAACTGGCTTCAGTCACAATCTCTTCAATATCTTTCCTTAGTAATGGCTCTCCTCCGGAAATCCCAAGCTGAGCAGCTCCTAAATCTCTTGCTTGCCTTAAGACCTTTATCCATGACTCAGTATCTAATTCGTTTTGAGTATGTTTATCAAAATCTGTTGGGTTATAACAAAAAGCGCATTGCAGTGGGCATTGGTAGGTAATTTCGGCAAGCAGCCACAATGGTTGGGTTGCTGTTGTTGATGCTGAAACTCCATTATTTTTTTTATCTATTTCCATTTTCCTAGTTTACCTTCTCAATCCATGACTTATCTAAAGCTAACTCTATCATTCCTTCAATATCTTTAGCAATATTTGGGGCTTCTATGAATTTTTTACTTAATACCTCTGTTATTGATTCAACAGTTGACTCACCATTAACTAAATTTAAAACTTCTCCAGCACTTCCATTTAATTTAACCATACCCTCTGGGAATAATATGACATAGCAATCCTGTGCCTTCTCCCATTGGAATCGATGGTGTGCCGCAATCTTATATATATCTTTAGCCTCAATGCTCATAATTAATTATTGGTTGTCTCAGGTAGTCCCTATCTTCTACTTTTATATTTGATGATGCAAGCATAATTGAATCTGCAATGACCCATAAAACATTCAGTTTGAATTGTAAAATCTCTAAAGCTTGTTCTTGAGTTTCTCTTGTCTGACTAAAATAATCTAATGTTACTCCAAGCCCATGTGCAACATCTCTTCTTGCTTCGGTTAAGCGCTTTTTAAAGTAAGTAAGTCCTGACTCATCTATCCAAGGATACATTTCAGGCCAAGAGCTAATTCTTTGTTGATGAATATGTGGGGCAAATAACTCTGTTAAGGATGAACAGACTGATTCTTGCCATGAACGTTGTTTAGCAAAATTTATGTATGCATCAACTGCAAATTTAACTCCTGGGCTAACATGCTTAAGAGAGGTTACATCTTCTCTTGTTAGGCCAACTGCTTTGCCTAAATTAATCCAGGCCTCAATACCACCCTCAACCTCACCTTCTCCATCATGGTCAAGAATTCTAACAATCCATTCTTTTCTTATCTCTTGATCTGGGCAATTAGATAAAATCGCAGCATCTTTTAAAGGGATACTGATTTGATAATAAAATCTATTTAACACCCAGCTCTGAAGTTGCTCTTTCGATAATTTACCTTCGTACATCATCACGTGAAAAGGATGATATATATGATAGCCCTTCCCTTTTTCTCTTAATTTATCTTCAAACTCTTTTCTTGTCCAGGGTTTACTCATCAATGATCCTTAAATAGTAATATCCATACCGTCGTAAGACACTTCAATATTATGAGAATTTAAAATTTTACGTTCATCCGAATCCTCTCTCAAAATAGGATTAGTATTGTTAATATGAATTAAAATTTTCCTTGGCTTTTTTAAGTTACTTAAGGTTTCCATAATGCCGCCCTTACTTGACTGATCTAGATGGCCCATTTCACTGGCCAATTTATCATTAATACCATGTCTTGACATCTCATCATTAGTCCACACAGTACCATCTATTAAAACCACATCAGCGTTGCTCATATAGTCAAGAACATGATCTTCGATAACACCTAAACCTGGAGCATAAAATAAATTCTTACCAGTTTCAGTATCCTCCATCTTATACCCAACGTTATCGCCAGGGACGGTATTATGCCTATGAGGAGAGTAAGGCGGTGCTTCACTTCTAAGTGGAACGGCTGTAAAAATTAAATTGTCTGCTTTTGGAATGGTATAAGGTATTTGTTCGGTTGAGACTTCATGCCAGTTCACACCTCTAAAATAACCTAGTATGTTAAAAATTGGATATCCTGTAGTCATATCTTCGTATACTGATTTTGTACAATAGATGTCCCAAGGCTTATCATGCTCTCTTAAAATTAATAATCCAGTGGCATGGTCAATCTGACCATCCGTTATCACAATAGATGATATTCCTGTATCTCTAATCTTTCTAGCTGGTTGAAGGGGTGGGAATGATTCAATTTGAGCTCTGATGTCAGGCGATGCATTAAACAAAATCCAATCTTCGCCGTTTGAACTTACAGTAATAGATGATTGTGTTCTTGCAGTCAAATTAGAATTATTAGCTCTTAAGCCAGCACAATTTTCACAATTGCAATTCCATTGAGGAAATCCTCCGCCAGCACCTGAACCTAAAACTCTTATATGCATGAACAGCCCTAAATAATATTAAAGAAGAATATTGAATGATAGTCATTGAATGAAACAGGGGAAAATATCTAAAGAAAACTCATGATATCCATGAGTTATTCTGAAATAGAGCGTCCTAAAACTTTTGCAATTGCAGTTAATTCTTTCATTAAAGATTTTAATTCCTCAGGTGTAATGGCTTGGTCTGCGTCGCACCATGCTTCGCATGGATTTGGATGCATCTCAACTAATAGGCCATCTGCTCCTGCAGCTATTGCAGCTCGTGAAAGAGCAGAAACCATAAATGCTTTCCCACCAGCATGAGAAGGGTCAACAATAACTGGTAGATGTGTTTCTTTTTTTAAAACTGGGATAGCTGTAACATCCAAAACATTTCTATAAGCTGTTTCAAATGTTCTTATTCCTCTTTCACAAAAAATTATATTATGATTACCACCTATAGCTATATATTCAGCAGCCATAAGCCATTCAGAGATTGTTGCTGACATACCTCTTTTTAAAATCACAGGAACATTTACTTTACCAACTTCTTTTAGTAATTCAAAATTTTGCATATTTCTTGTACCAATTTGAATAACATCAACTTTTTTTTCTAGAAATACATCCAAATGTCTAACATCTAAAAGCTCAGTCACCATTGGAAGTCCTGAATCATTTGCAGCCTTCCTAAACATATCTAAACCATCCATACCAGCTCCTTGAAAAGAATAGGGGCTTGATCTAGGCTTAAAAGCTCCTCCTCGCATCAACTTAACGCCGGCAGCTTTAACACCATCAGCTGATTTCTTCATTTGCTCTGGGGTCTCAACTGAACAGGGGCCAGAAATAATTTGAATATGATTTCCACCAATTAAGTGACCTTTCACATCTACGACTGTATCTTTAGGATGCCACTCACGCCCAACAATCTTGTATGGCTTAACAATACTGAGAGCTTGCTCAACACCAGGCAAGGATTGAAGTAATTCAGGATCTAGGAGGCGTTCATCGCCAACAGCCCCGATGACTGTTTTTTCAGTTCCTTTTGAAACTGTTCCTTCGAGGCCTTTTTCTTTAATTTTATTAAGAACATTTTCTATATGCTCTTCTGTTGCTGAGTTATTCATTACTATAATCATAAAAATCCTATATATTACAGTTACTTAAATACTTAATAAATGTATTATTTTGATGTTCTAAACCAACACTAACCCTTAAAAATTCAGGTAAATCATAATTAGCGATAGGTCTAACGATTACACCATTATTTAATAAATGCTGATAATACATCATTGCGGTCTTCTCGTCTTCTAATTTAAAGCTCACAAAATTAGCATAAGATGGAATAAATTCTAAATCTAATGCTTGAAAAGCATCAGTTAATTGCTTCATACCGAAATTATTAATGCTTCGAGACATTTCTATATGATTCTTATCACCAAGTGATGCTACTGCTGCAATTTGTGCAATGTGATTGACGTTAAATGGTTGCCGAACTCTATTCATCACTTCAATTAATTCAGGTGCCGCAGTACCATATCCAATTCTCAAACCTGCAAGGCCATATGCTTTTGAAAAGCTTCGTGAGATTATAAGATTTTTATAATCTTTAAGCCATCCAAACGAATCAGATTTCAAACTATCTTCAAGGTATTCATCATAAGCCTCATCTAAAACAACAACAATTCTATCTGGAACATTATCTAAAAAGTCTTTTAAAATTTTCTTTTCGATTAAGGTACCAGTTGGATTATTTGGATTAGCAATAAAAATTAATTTAGTTTTATCAGAAATCAATGATAGAAAAGCATCTAAATTATGGGAATAATTATCCGAAGGTGCTTCAATCCCTTCCCCTCCAACTGCCTGACTAACTATTTTATATACTGCAAAAGCATGCTCAGAATAAAGTACTTGATCTCCTTTAGTTACAAAGGTTCTTGCAGCTAGCTCTAAAATATCATTTGAGCCATTCCCAATTATAATTTGCCTTGTATCTAACAAAAAATTTTTACTTAATGCTTCTTTTAAGTAATACCCGTTCCCATCAGGGTATCGATGTATCTCAGATGAAGCATTATTTATTGCTTTTTTTGCAAAAGGACTTATACCCATTGGGTTTTCATTCGATGCAAGTTTGATTATTTTTTCTTCTGGAATACCAATCTCACGGGCTACTTCTTTAATTGGCTTGCCACCCTGATAAGGGTCTATTTTAGAAATATAATTTGGAACTTCAATAGGCATATTTGGAATTAATTTTTAGGGTAAGAGCCAAGTATCTTCATGAAAGATGCTTTAGATTCAATAGTAGCCAAGGCGGCTTTAACTGACTTGTGAGTTTGATGTCCCTCTATATCAATAAAAAAAACATACTCCCACATACCTATCTTAGATGGCCTTGATTCAAGCTTAGTCATGCTAACTTTATTCTTTGCAAAAGGAGCGACTAATTCAGCTATTGCTCCTGGTTTATTTTTTGTTGCAACAACGATTGAAGTTTTATCATTATTAGACGGCTTAACATCTTGTGAAGATAAAACTAAAAATCTTGTTGAGTTGTTTTGTTCGTCTTCAATATTTTCAAATAACGTAGTTAAGTTAAATAAATCAGCTGCCCGACTACTTGCAATTGCTGCAGTATTTTTTTCTTTTGAAGCCAACTTAGCCCCTTCAGCGTTACTCATTACAGATACTTTTTTAATGTCTGGGGCATTATTCATTAGCCAATCATGGCATTGGGCTAAAGACTGGCCATGCGCATAAATAGTTTTAATTCCTTTAAGTTTTTTATTCTTTGAGAGAAAGAAATGATGTACAGGAAGAATTATTTCGCCACAGATTTTTAAATCTTTAGTTAGTAGCAAATCGAGAGTTCGACTAATTGCTCCCTCGGTAGAGTTTTCAACTGGCACTACTCCATAATGCGCAATGCCAGACTGAACATGGTTAAAAACATGATCAATACTATCTGTTGGAATAGTTTCAATATTCTCACCAAATTGCCGAATAGTAGCTTCCTCGCTAAATGTTCCTAATGGGCCTAAGAAAGAAACACTTAGCTTTTTTTCTAATGCACGACAATTAGAAATAATTGATTTAAAAATATTGGTAATACCTTCATTTAAAAGTGGCCCCTGATTCTCTTTTAACAAACTTAAAAGGACTTGAGCTTCTCTTTCTGGTCTATAAATAACTCCATCATTTTTAAGTTTTCCAACTTCTTGAGCAATAAAAGCTCTTTTTGATATTAAATCTAATAATTTAGTATCAATTTTATCTATATCGTCTCTAAGCTTATTAAGGTTTTTTTTCATCTAATGAGTATTTTTAAATTCTTTCATATATTCTACCAGAGCAACGACACCTTCATGAGGCATTGCGTTATATATTGATGCACGAAGCCCACCTATGACTCGATGACCCTTCAACCCAAATAAACCATTTTTTTCAGCTCCAAGCAAAAATTTACTTATTAATTGATCATTATGAATAGTAAATGTCACATTCATCCTTGATCTATTTATCTTGTCTACATTATTAATGTAAAAGTCAGTTGAATCAATAAAATCATAGAGGTAATTTGATTTCTTAAGATTATTTTTTTCAATCGAAGCCAAGCCGCCATGCTGCAACAACCAATCAAACACCAAGCCTGCAATATAAATTCCGTATGATGCCGGAGTATTTATCATCGAGTTATTTTCTGATTGTATTTTCCAGTTTAATGTTGATGGGGTTTTCTTATCTGCAAAGTCTAATAAATCATCCCTTACGATTAATATAGTTAAACCAGCAGGGCCAATATTTTTCTGCGCACCAGCATAAATAACTCCATAATTAGAAACATCAATTGGTCTTGATAATATAGTTGAGGACATGTCACAAACAATTGGAACATTTTTAATGTTTATATCACCAAAATATTCCACTCCATTTACAGTTTCGTTTAGGCAAAAGTGTATATAAGCATCATCTTTTTTGTACTTCCATGAATCGATATTTGGAGCTTTGGTGAAGTTTATGCTCTCAGAAGAAGCTGCAATACTAGTTCCTGAAAAAGGCTGTGAATCTATAAAAGTTCTTTTTGACCAATACCCTGATATTACATAACTTGCTGTTCTTTTATTCAACAAGTTCATTGGTATCATAAAGTTTTGTGTTACAGCTCCGCCTTGGAGAAATAATACTTTATAGTTCTCTGGCAAATTTAATAATTTCTTTAAGTTTAACTCTGCATTTTGTATAATAGGGGCGTACTCTTTACCCCTGTGAGACATTTCCATAACCGACATACCAGTTCCGTTCCAATCCAGTAATTCAGATTGGGCTTTTATAAGAACTTCCTTAGGAAGGGTCGCTGGTCCAGCAGAAAAATTAAATTTGCAACTCATCTTGTCCGTCATCATCTATAAGATCTGTTTCGACAATTTTTTCTAATCCAGATAGTTTTTCATCCTTGCCTAGATTGATTAATGTTACCCCCTGAGTTGCTCTTCCAAGCTCCCGTATTTCACTAACTCGAGTTCTTATTAAAACTCCACCAGTTGTAATAAGCATAATTTCATCATGGTCTCCTACTAGTTTTGCAGCGACAACAATGCCATTTCTATCACTTACTTGAATTGCCTTAACTCCCTGAGTTCCCCTACTTGAACGTCTAAATTCAGATAATTGAGTTCTTTTTCCATAACCGTTCTCTGTTGCAACTAAAACTGATTCGGAGTCTGAGAAAGAAACTAGAAGCGATAAAACCTGTTGCTTGTCTGCTAATTTCATACCCCTAACACCTCGAGCGTTTCTTCCCATACTTCTAACAGCTGATTCATCGAACCAAACTGCCTTACCTCCATTAGAAACTAAAACAATATCGTTACTACCATTTGTAACTGAAGCGCCGATTAAAAAGTCACCATTATCTAATTTAATTGCAATAATTCCTGATTTTCTAGGATTAGAAAAGTCTGAAAGAGGTGTTTTTTTGACTGTACCTTTTGAGGTAGCCATAAAAATATACTGATCCTCAACAAAATCCTTAACAGCTAAAATAGCATTTATTTTTTCTCCAGGCATAATTGGAAATAGATTTACAATAGGCTTACCTTTACTAATACGACTGCCCTGGGGAACTTCATAAACCTTTAACCAATATACTTGTCCGCGACTAGAGAAACAGAGGATATTGTCATGCGAGTTGGCAACAAACATTTGCTCAATAAAATCATCATCCTTTGTTGTCATTGCTTGCTTGCCACGACCCCCTCTTTTCTGGGCTCTATAATCATCTAAGACTTGAGCTTTGATATAACCAGAAATAGTCAAGGTCACAACCATTTCTTGAGGTGTTATGAGGTCTTCAATCGACAAGTCTTCAGCATTCTCAACAATCTCACTTCTTCTCTTATCTCCATACTCTGATTTCATTTCTTCAAGATCATCACTAATCATTTTTGTTACGCGTTCAGGTTTAGACAAGATATCTAATAAATTAAGTATAGTATTCATAACCTCTTGATATTCACTTACAATTTTTTCTTGTTCTAAACCAGTTAACCTTTGGAGTCTTAATTGAAGTATTTCCTGAGCTTGTAGATCAGATAATTTATACCCCTCACCTTTTAAGCCAAATTCTTTTGCAAGCCCATCTGGTTTAGACAAATCTTCAGATTCTTTCTTCAACATGGCCTCAACAACAGAAGATTTCCATGATTTTTTCATCAAGCCCTCTTTGGCCTCAGGAGGCGTCGGAGCAGCTTTAATAATTTTTATCATTTCATCAACATTTGCTAAAGCGACAGCAAGGCCTTCTAATATGTGGCCTCGATTCCTTGATTTTTTAAGTTCAAAAGTTGTTCTACGAGTTACGACCTCTCTCCGATGTCTAAGAAAAGCATCTAAAATTTCTTTAAGATTTAATAATCGAGGTTGGCCGCCTATTAACGCAACCATGTTCATCCCAAAACTATCTTGAAGTTGTGTTTGTTTGTATAAGTTATTTAAAACAACGTCAGGAATTTCTCCTCTTTTTAGCTCAATCGCTACCCGCATTCCTGCTTTATCAGACTCGTCCCTTAGATCAGAAATACCTTCTATTTTTTTCTCGGTGACTAATTCTGCAATTTTTTGAATGAAGTTCTTTTTATTAACTTGGTAAGGTAATTCGTCAACTATTATGGCTTCACGATTGCCTTTCTCAAGTGGTTCGACATGAACTCTACCTCTCATAACAACTCGGCCTCTACCTGTTCGATAACCTTCCTTTACACCAATGGTTCCATGAATTATTCCTGCTGTAGGAAAATCTGGCGCAGGCATAATTTTAATCAGTTCGTCTATAGTTATTTCAGGGTTTGATAACAAAGCTAGAGTTGCATCTATTGTTTCAGTTAAATTATGAGGAGGAATATTTGTAGCCATACCAACAGCAATCCCAGAGCTACCATTAATTAATAAATTTGGAATTCGAGAAGGCATTATTAAAGGTTCAAATTCAGAGCCATCATAATTAGGGCCGAAATCAACTGTTTCTTTATCGATATCTGCTAATAATTCATGCGATATTTTTGACATTCGAATTTCGGTATATCTCATAGCTGCTGCATTATCACCATCAACAGAGCCGAAATTACCCTGGCCATCAACCAACATATATCGCAAACTAAAATCTTGAGCCATTCGAACTATCGTGTCATAAGCTGCAGTATCTCCATGAGGATGGTATTTACCAATAACGTCACCAACAATACGTGCAGATTTTTTATAAGGTCTATTGAAACCATTGCTCAACTCATGCATTGCATACAACACTCTTCGATGAACTGGTTTTAACCCATCCCTTACATCGGGCAATGCTCTTCCAACAATTACGCTCATAGCATAATCAAGATAAGAGGTTTTCATTTCGTCTTCTAGGTTTACGGGGATAGTTTCTTTTGCAAATTCGTCCATATTTTTTTAAATTTTAACTATTAATTTGAAGGAGGTATTAGCTTTATTTTAGCATGTATATAGCTGAAAATATTACTCAGAATAGCTTCATTTACAGTGCTGATAAGTCTACTTTTATATCATCGATATCTTCCAATCCAACAGCAATTCTTATAAGGCTATCAGCAATCCCAGAGCTATCCCTTTCTTGCTGAGACAATCTTGAGTGCGTAGTTGATGCTGGATGGGTAATAGTCGATCTTGTATCACCTAAATTAGCAGTAATTGAAATCAAATTAGTTGAGTCAATTAGATTCCATGCATCTATTTTATCCCCATCAACTTTGAAAGAGACAATCCCACCCCCAGCTGATTGTTGCTTCATAGCTAATTCATGTTGAGGATGAGAAGATAACCCAGGATAATAAACTTCTGATACCTTTTCTCTCTCTTCAAGCCATGTAGCTAATTCCATTGCTTTTGCAGAATGTGCGTCCATTCTTAATTTTAAAGTTTCTAATCCTTTAAAAAATATCCACGCATTAAAAGGACTCATTGATGTTCCAGCTGATCTTAAAAAATTAGCAACGTGATTCATATGCTCTCTTTTACCTAAAACAGCCCCACCTAAACACCTTCCTTGACCATCAAGATATTTGGTTGCGGAATGAATAATTACGTCAGCTCCAAATTGAAGTGGTAATTGATGGGCTGGGGTACAAAAACAATTATCAACAATCAATAGGCTATTTGACCGGTGGGCCAAATCTGCCAAAACACTAATGTCACAAATTTCCGTTAATGGGTTTGAGGGGGTTTCAACAAAAAATAACTTTGTATTTTTTTTAACTGCGTTTTGCCATTCATTTAAATTAGTAAGGGAAACATAAGTTACATCTAGTCCCCATTTTTTTAAAATATTATCGAATAATTTTACTGTTGTTCCGAATACACTTTTAGACACAACGATATGGTCACCTGTGTTACAAAGACTCATTACGCTAGCTAAAATTGCCGACATACCAGTCGAGGTTGCAACACATTGCTCCGCACCTTCAAGACTTGCTAAACGATCTTCAAACATTTTTACAGAGGGGTTAGTAAAGCGAGAATAGATATTACCTACTTCAGAATTAGCAAACCTAGCAGCAGCTTCCTTAGCATTTTTAAATACAAAACTTGATGTTAAGTATAAAGCCTCAGAATGTTCACCTTGATCAGATCTTATTGAGCCAGCTCTCACTGAATTGGTTTCAAATTTTTTATTATTTTTCATTTAAATTTCTTATTCCTGTTTAGCTACTTTAACAAATGTCTAGGTGTAGCAAGTTGGTATAAAGCCACCTCTCTTTCTAGTAATCGATTCTCCAAATAAAAAACCCGTTGAGCATCAATTTGCTAAAACGGGTATCAATCGGTTTAGCAGTTATTTTTTTTACGCCCTGCAATCTGAATCAAAACAGCGTATGAAAATATTATCCTCTTTATAAAAAAAAATACAAGCATGGTTCTAGCTAGACTAGTTCTCCTTCCTCATTCTCCGGAAGTGTGAAGCTAAAGTCTAATTGAGATGTTGTAATTGATGCGTCAGTATTCTTGAGATTGTCTGATCTTAAAGACTCAAGTTTATTTAAGTAATTTTCATCAATTCCTCCTGTTACATATATTCCATCAAAGCAAGAACAATCAAAAGTTTTTAAATCATTACTTTCTTGAATAATATTTTTTTTCAACTCATCCAAGTCTTGATAAATAAGTCTATCTGCGCCAATTTCTTCACATACATCTTTGTCAGCCTTGTTAAAAGCTATTAATTCATTTCTTGAAGGCATATCAATACCGTATACATTTGGATATTTTACTGGGGGTGCCGCAGACGCTAAATAAACATTTTTAGCTCCGGCATCTCTTGCCATCTGAATAATTTCTCTCGCAGTTGTTCCTCTTACAATAGAGTCATCAATTAATAAAACATTTTTACCTTCAAATTCTACCTTGATTGGGTTTAATTTTTGCCTAACAGATTTTTTTCTTAATGCCTGTCCTGGCATTATAAAAGTTCTTCCAATATATCTATTCTTAATAAAGCCTTCACGAAAATCTGCATTTAGCATAAGAGATACTTCGAGAGCGCTTGGGCGGCTTGTATCTGGAATCGGAATAACAACATCAATTTTAATATCAGACCATTCTTTTTTAATTTTTTTAGCAAGTGATTTACCCATATTCAATCTAGTTTGGTAAACAGAAACTCCATCAATCATTGAGTCTGGTCTTGCTAGATATACATACTCAAAAATACATGGTGATTGCTTAATATTTAGAATACATTTTTTTGAATAAAAATTACCATCCATATCAATAAATATCGCCTCGCCTGGTTCAACATCCCTTAAAATCTTAAATCCTAGAACATCAAGCGCAACACTTTCTGAGGCTACAATGTATTCAGGCCCATCTGTTGTTTCGTTTATACCAATAACTAAAGGCCTAATACCATTTGGGTCCCTAAAAGCTAATAGTCCAAAATTATTAATCATAGAAACTACTGCAAAAGCACCTTCACATCTATCATATACAGAACTAACTGCTTCAAAAATTATATCGGAAGTTAAAACATTTTCTTGGGTGGCTTTACCAATTGAATTAGCTAAAACATTTAATAAAACTTCTGAGTCAGAGTTGGTATTAATATGCCTAAGGTCTTCTTTAAACATATCTTCTTTGAGTCGCTCAGAATTTGTTAAATTTCCGTTATGGCCTAAAACAATACCATAAGGGGAATTTACATAGAATGGTTGGGCTTCAGCTACAGAGGAGGATCCAGCTGTTGGATAGCGAACATGGCCAATACCAATATTACCAGTTAAGTTTCGCATATGCCTTGTATGAAACACATCTTTTACAAGACCATTATTTTTATGCATTTTGATACGACCTGAACTACAGGTAGCTATGCCAGCTGCATCTTGGCCTCTATGTTGCAGAACTAATAGCCCATCATAAAGCATTTGATTTACAGGGTTATTAGCAACAATACCAATTATTCCACACATAATTACTCTCTTAAAATTAGGTCAGAATATAACTATATTTTACCTTGTTAGTCCATTCATAGGGAAAATAAGATAAAGTTTTTTCCATTGCCAACTTGATAGCAGGAATTGTTTTTGATTCAGCTAAAATTGTTTCACTTATAAACGATGTTTTTTCAACAAGAAAGATTAATATAAAAGTTATTAAGACTCCCCTCATAAAACCAAAAATACTACCCATAATTATATTAAAAAAACCTAATCCAATATTTTTTATTAATTGATTTAATAAAGCAGCTAAAAATGACGCCACTAATAAAATGATTACAAAAATGACCATATAAATAATTATAAAATTTATATGTTCGCCAAAATCAAAAGGCACATATTTTAGAAGATTACCACTAAAAAGATTAGCGAAATAGAAGGCAAAAATCCAACCGGCTAAGGAAAATAGTTCTCTCGTAAAACCTCTATAGCAACCAACTAAAAAAGAAATAAATATAATAGAGATGAATAAATAATCAAGATATGTCATGTAACTATTCGCGCTTAATTAAGCCAGGAAAATTAGCATTCTTTAACTTTCTTAGGACTCCTCGTGCTTCCTTTTCCGTAGAAAAGAATTGCGTTGTAAGTTTAATCTTTTCCTGACCCGAAAGATTTATTTTTTTTATTTGAGTTTTAAATCCAATATTATTTATTTTTTTGCTTAGTTGCTGAGTTTTTTCTTTATCGCTAAATATCCCAATTTGCACAGTAAATTTTTTTTTATTTTTTATGACAGATTTTTTAATTAAGTTTGATTTCTTTATTAATTGCTCGGAACTTAATTCTATAAACTCTATATTTTCGATATCATCTTTTATATTGAAACTTGCTGGACCCATTTCCAAAAAAGATACTTTTATTTCTTTGCTAGTATCTATTTGTTCTGTATTTTTTATAAAAAATACAGAAAGTGTAAATAATATTATTAAAATAGTAATTGCTCCTATAAGCCTTCTTTTAGATCTTTTAATTATCACGGTTTCGTGAAAAGACTCTTTTGAACCAACCATTATATTTTTATCCCATGCATAGATTCACTTACAGTGAAAAATGAACCATAAATTATAATATTATCATTAAGATTGCATTTCTTATATGCATTCTTATAAGCCTGATTTAAATTATTAAACTTATTTATAACTACTTTTTTATTATATTTTTTAAGCGTTGCAATGATTACATCAATCTTTTGTGCTTTAGAATCATTTATTTCACTTACAAACCATTCGTCAACAATATTAATAAATGGCATCAAAACTTTTTTTATATCTTTGTTTTCAAGTATAGAAAAAACCGCATAAACTTTACCAGCCCTCTTTGACGTACTTATAAAATTATATAAATTGAGTGCGGCATCAGAATTGTGTGCGACATCTGCAACAATATAAGGCTCATTAGATAAAATCTGGAGCCTTCCGTCTATACTTGCATCTTTAATGCCTTCTTTAATGGCGCCTAATGTAACAGGAAGTTTATTTTGAAGTAGGTTAACTGCACGTAGGCATCCAGCTAGATTGGTTAGTTGATTTTTCCCTTTTAAATTTGGCAAAGGTAAATCATTCATTAAAATATTAACGCTTTTAAAATTATAGTTTTCCGAAGTAGACTTATAAGAATAATCATCATTAAGAATTGATAATGATGCATTGAGTTTATTTAATTCGTTAATCATTGATTTAGGTATATTTTCGAAGTTTAAAATTGCATGTTTATTAGGTCTACATATTCCAGATTTCTCATGCGCAATTTCTTTAATAGTTCCCCCTAAAAATTCTTGATGATCCATACCAATTGAGGTGATTATTGATAAATCTGAATCAAATATATTTACAGCATCCAATCTCCCCCCTAAGCCTACCTCTAAAATAGCTATGTCTATCTTTTTTTCTATAAATATATTCATCGCAGCTAAGGTAGTTATTTCAAAGTAAGTAAGCTCTGTTGATTTTTTCTTTGTATTAACTAAATTTAACGATTTAAGAATAGTTTCATCATTAACCTGTTCTAAATTTATTTTTATTCTTTCATTAAATTTAAAAAGGTGAGGTGATGTATAACAGCCGACAGAATAGCCAGCCTTAGTATAAATTGCTTCAAGGAAAGCACAAACGGAGCCTTTTCCATTAGTGCCACCAACAGTAATAATTGGAAAATTTGGATCGATATTGAGAGAATTTTTTACTCTACCCACCCTATCAAGTCCCATTTTTATAGCCTGACTATTAATATCAGAATAAAAATTATTTATATAATCGTGAAGTTTGCTCAATTAGCACTTAAATGGGTAATAAGTCCAACGAGAGATTTCCTCATTTGCCTTCTATCAACAATAAAATCAATTGCGCCGTGTTCCAATAAGAATTCAGCCCTCTGAAATCCTTCAGGTAATTTTTCCCTGACTGTTGATTCAATTACTCTTGGGCCAGCAAATCCAATTAGAGCTTTTGGTTCAGCAATAATTATATCGCCCAACATTGCAAAACTTGCTGAAACACCGCCCATTGTTGGGTCTGTAAGAATTGAAATGAATGGTAATTTAGAAGCGGCTAGCTTTGTTAAAACTGCGCTAGTTTTGGCCATTTGCATTAAAGATAACAATCCCTCTTGCATTCTAGCTCCGCCACTTGCAGCGACACATATAAAAGGACTATTATTTTCAATAGCGGTATTAACTGCTAAAACAAATTTTTCACCGACTACGGAACCCATTGAGCCACCCATAAAATTAAATTCAAATGCTGCTATAACAACTGGGATAGACTCAATTTTTCCCTCCATTACAATTAAAGCATCGTTTTCTCCAAGTTTTTTCTGTGTTGAGGCTAACCTATCTTTGTAAGATTTTGTATCCTTAAATTTTAACGGGTCTGTTGGTTTTATTTTATTTCCAAGTTCGATTTGATATGGAGTATCTAAGAGCATAGTTAGTCTAAACCTTGCAGAAATTCTATTATGAAAGCTACAATTAGTGCAAACCTCTAAATTTTTTTCTAAATCTGTTTTATATAAAGCTGTTTGGCATATTGGGCATTTGTGCCATAAACCTTCAGGAATATTTCTCTTAACGCGACCTACAATTCTTTTTATTTTTGGTGGAATAATATTTTTTAACCAGCTCACTTTGAAATTACCTCTTCACTAATAGAGTTTTTCATTTCGACCACCAAGTTTCTAATATTATTAATTAGATCACCATCATTTGATTCTTCAATTTCTTGCACAATCCTGCTTCCTATAACCACAGCATCTGAAATGGCTGCAACCTCTTTTGCAGTTTTTGCATCTCTTACACCAAAACCTACCCCCACTGGAAGCTCAGTAAATTCTTTTATATTCTTAACTTTTTTTGACACCTGATTGATATCTATATTCGCTGACCCAGTTACACCTTTGAGCGATACGTAATACAAAAAACCAGTAGCTTGATTAATTATCAATTCAATCCTTTTATTATCTGTTGTTGGTGATATAAGAAAAATACTATCAATATCATTCTCTTTTAATTTCTTAACAAACTGCTCTGATTCTTCTGGTGGATAATCCACAGTTATAACTCCATCTATATCAGCATCTTTAATCAGTGATACAAAATTATCAATACCAATTGCCTCAATTGGATTTGCATAACCCATTAGAATTAATGGTGTTGTTTTATTATTTTTTCTAAATTCTGCAGCTAATTTGATTGTTGTGGTGATGCCAACATTATTTTTCAATGCTCTTTCACTTGCTCTTTGAATAACTGGGCCATCAGCCATAGGGTCAGAAAATGGGATTCCGAGTTCGATCATATCAGCCCCTGCTGAGACAAGGGTATTCATTATTTCAACTGTCTTATCTGGATGTGGGTCACCAGCAGTGAAAAAAGGGATTAATGCTTTCTCTTTTTTATTTTTTAAAGATTTAAAAGTGGCTTGAATTCTAGACATAATTTTTTATAAAGAAATTCCTGAAATATCTGCAACAGTATTAATATCTTTATCCCCTCTTCCTGAAAGATTTACTAAAATAATTTCTTCTGGAGACATTTTTGCAGCAATTTTCTCTGCGTAGGCAAGAGCATGGCTTGTTTCAAGAGCCGGGATAATTCCTTCTATTAAGCATAAATTATGAAAAGATTCCAAAGCTTCTTTATCTGTAATAGCAACATAACTAGCCCTACCAGAGTCTTTTAACCAAGCATGCTCTGGGCCAACTCCTGGGTAATCCAGGCCTGCAGATACAGAGTGGGTATCAATAATCTGGCCTTCATCATTTTGCATTAAATACGTTCTATTTCCATGCAAAACACCAATCGCACTATTTGATGTTAATGGCGCAGCGTGTTTGCCTGTTTCAATTCCATCACCTGCTGCTTCTACACCAACTAACTGCACATTTTTATCATCAATATACGGATAAAAAATTCCCATTGCATTTGAACCCCCACCAACACAGGCAACTATTACATCGGGTTGTTTATTTTCAAGTTCTGGCATTTGAATCTTGCATTCTTTACCAACTACCGAATTAAAATCTCTAACCATCATTGGATATGGGTGAGGTCCTGCAACGGTACCTATAATATAAAACGTATTTGATACATTTGTAACCCAATCTCTTAAAGCTTCATTTAATGCATCTTTAAGGGTCTTTGAGCCGCTCTCTACAGGAACAACTGTCGCCCCAAGTAGCTTCATTCTATAAACATTTGGTGATTGTCTTTTTATATCTTCAGCACCCATATAAACTACGCATTCCAAACCCAATCTAGCAGCTATTGTTGCAGTCGCTACCCCATGCTGACCTGCGCCTGTCTCAGCAATTACTCGAGGCTTACCCATTCTTTTAGCTAATAATGCTTGTCCAACAGTATTATTGACTTTATGGGCACCTGTATGATTTAAATCTTCTCTTTTCAAATAAATTTTCGCTCCGCCAATCTTTTTAGTTAGTCTTTCAGCGAAATAAATAGGGCTTGGTCTGCCAACAAAATGTTTTAAATCATGATGAAATTCGGTAAGGAAATCTGGGTCATCTTTATATTTTGAATACATATCTCGCAGTTCGTCTAAAGCTTCAATCAGAGTTTCAGCAACAAAAGTTCCACCAAATTGTCCAAAGTGGCCAAAATCGTCGGGTAAATCATATGGCTGCATTATTTACTCCTAAAACAAAATTTTTCATCATATTATGATCCTTTATTCCTTTATCTAACTCAACTCCGCCGCTAACATCAACTCCATATGGATTTACGGAATTAATTAAAGAAGAAACGTTTTTACTATCTAATCCGCCTGCAATGATTATTGGTAATGGTAACTGTTTAGGTATCAAGTCCCAATTAAAAGTCTTCCCAGTTCCGCCCCTCATTTTTTGAGAGTAAGTATCTATTAAAATTGCTGAGCTTGAAGCATATAGTTGACAATATTCTAGCAAATTAATTCCATCCTTGAACGAAATAGCTTTAATATATGGTAAATTAAATTGATTACAAAATTCTTCCTCTTCATCTCCGTGAAATTGAAGCACATTCACTCTTGATTCACTTATTGCAGATAAAACTTCTTCTTTTGGGGCATTAACAAATAAGCCAACTCTAGAAACAAACGAAGGAAGTAAATTAATTATTACACGAGCTTTTTTCGGCTCAATATATCGAGGACTCTCGCTAAAGAAAACAAAACCAAGTGCATCCACACCTAACCGAGCAGCCTCACGGGCATTTCTAAGGTTTGTAATTCCACAAATTTTAATTTTTGTTCTCAATTTAATTAATTTTATGCCTTAAAAATATTTAATGTATTTAATGAATCAGGAAAACCCCAAATTTTATCATACTTGATATTCGTCAGATATAAACCATTAGGAGAAAAAGTAGCTGGTGTAAGACTCCGATCTTTTTTTTGAAATAAGGTATCAATATAATCAATGCTCATTTCTTTTTTTGCCACATCAATTATTGTTGCAATCATATTTCTAATTTGATGATGTAAAAAACCGTCACCACTAATAGTAAATAAGTAAAAGGTATCAAATTTTTCTACTGTTATATTGTCAATTAATCTTATAGGCGATTTTGCTTGACATTCAGATGAGCGAAAAGCAGTAAAATCATGGCGTCCTTCAAATTTCTTAGAGGCATTATTTAGAAGGGTAGGATCTAATTCATGGAAAGTCCATCCACAATGTTTTGACCAAATGGAAGAATTAATAGAAGAATTATTTAATAAATATTGATACTCTCTTCCAGTTGCTGAAAAACGAGCATGAAAATCATCGGGCACTTTCTTAACCCATTTAATCCTAACTGAATCGGGAAGAAAGGAATTTACACCTTTAGTAAGAGACTTAATGGGCCTATCGATATCTGTATCAAAATGGAATACTTGGCCTAATGCATGAACACCAGCGTCAGTTCTTCCAGCTCCCTGAATCTTAATATCAGTCTGAGTTATTTGTGATATAGAATTTTCAATTTCTTCTTGGATGCTATTGACTAATGACTGACGTTGCCAACCAAAAAAATTTGTTCCTTCATACTCTACAGAAGCTGCGAATCTCATATACTAAAAAAATTGAATTAGAATAAAGGTAGAAAAAAAACCAATAATCCAATAATAATCAATTACTGAAGGTATAACTCTTTCAATTTTTTTAGTGTTCATGACGTGAGACTTATTTTTTATATGATCATTAATGACCTCAATAAAATTAGAGAACGTAAGGGAATAATTTTTATAGAAATCAAGGTAATCAAAAGTCAAAAAAATTCGTGAAGTCAAATTATCCATATTTAAGCCAAAATATTTTAAAGGGTAGCAAATCTTAATAATAAAATTAATAAAAAATTTCTTAGGGATAAATTTCATTAGAATCATAATTGTCAAAAATGTATTCATAATTCTTAACGAATTATTTATTCCAAAATATAGCCCTTCATGTGTGACTGAAATAAATGAGTAGTAAAATAATATTTCACCAGGAGTTGATAAGGAATAGATAGCTAATAAAGCAAAAATAAAATATTTTATCTTGCTAATAATAGTGAAAAATGGCAATTTTAAAACAATAGAGATAATTAAAAAAAAACAAATGATAGTTAAGTTAATTATTAAGTCGACGCTCGATAAAATCACCAATAAAATCATCCCCGCAAAAAAGATTAATGAATGAAGCATGATAGATCTATAATTTAATCATCATCTGCAATGGGTAGATAACTATTTTTAGGTTTTTGGCTTGAATCGTCCTTACTAGACTCCTGGGGTAATGCATCGGAACTATAATTTTCAGCGGCCTTGACTGATAATTCTGATTCAGAGGTAAGATCACCGTCATCAACAAAACTTTTTAGTGTCTGGTTTCTGTCGTTTGCTTTTCTTCGCGATATAACAATAAACAATCCGAATAAAAGAACAAAAAACAATACAAGTAATAAAACATGAATAGTCTCTAATCCCGACTCCTCTTTTATATCAATTTCAGTTTCATCAATCTTATTTGCATCAATATCGGATATTGAAGAAACAAAAACACCATCATCAGCGTCCATCTCTTGGCTAACTTGCTCATTAGGGACTTGTTCCTTATCAGGGGCTTGTTCCACTTTTAATGCTTCTGAGTTTTCTCTTAACGTTATATTTAATACTTCACTTGAATTATTTTTAGATTCAATATTTACCTTTGCAAAATCTTCTAATTTCTTTTTAGCCTCAATCAGCTCTTTTTCTAACCGGTCAATCTTTGCAGTATCTTTATTTATAATCTGTTTTTGTTTTACGGGTTTATTTTTTTTCTTTAATTTATTTTTCCACTCAGTGTTCTGATCTCTTAAAATCTTTCGGGCTTCAAGATGTGAATGATTTTCAAAATAGCTTAGAGGCGGGATTTGTAAATCCTTATTTTTTATTAATGTATTAACATTATCTTCAGAAAACGCTTTTGGGTTATTCTTGTAAATGGCCAATACCATCTGTTCAGTTGTTACCCCCGAAGGCTTATTTTCTCTTGCAATTTGGTAAAGAGTTTTACCTTTCATAGATTGAACTATTTTTACTTTAACTTCTTTTTCAATAGCTGGCTTTTTTACTTCTTGGACTTCTTTTGCTATTTCGGCTGTGCTTATGTCTTCTTGTTGAGCTTTAAGTGGTTTAATCTTCCCCTTTGGCGCTTCAATTTTTTTTTCTAACTTTTCATTGTCATTTTTTTTAGTTTCAATCACTTCCTCTATGGATGTTTTTGGTGAAGGTGGTTCTAAAAGAACAGTGTATTCTTTATAAACCCTACCTCTTTCTGAATCGATTTGTATTAATAAATCTAAAAAGGGATCTTTTACTATATCGTTACTTATTAAAAATATTTTGGCTCCATTGGCCCCATCTTCTAATCTAATCTGAATATCAGCATGAATTGGTAATCGCGCTAAACCGTTTGCTTCATAATTTTCTCTTGAAGCAATCGCTGGTTTTAAATTTTCTACTTTATCGCCTTTTGAAAAAATAACATCAATAACAGCATTTAATGGCTCATCTTGTTTTGAATTAACTTGCATTTTATTTAATGTAAGTGCCAACAAACTATTTGAAGTAAGGGTTAGATAGATTAACAATAATAATAATTTAAATTTTAATTCCATTGTTATCCATGTCCTTTTCTAACAAGTATGTTCAACATTCGCCTAATTGGTTCTGAGGCTCCCCATAATAGCTGGTCCCCAACGGTAAATAGAGAGATACAGTTTTTATCAATATCTAATTTTCTCACCCTACCTACTGCTATATCAAGTTTACCTGAAACTTCTGCAGGGCTTAATAAATTAATGGAAGATTCTTTTTCATTTGGAATTAATTTTACCCATTGGTTTCCATTGGAGATTCTTTCATTTATTGCTTCAATAGGAATACTCTTTTTAAGTTTAATTGTGAGTGCTTGACAATGTGATCTCATAGTACCAATTCGAACGCATAAGCCATCAACCTTAATAGAATTAAAGCTAGAGTTTAAAATTTTATTTGTTTCGGATTGTCCTTTCCATTCCTCACGACTCTGACCGTTTTTTAAATCCTCATCAATCCATGGAATCAAATTTCCAGCCAAAGGAGCCTTAAAGTTATTTTTTTGAAACTTATCTGAGTTCATTAAAGCTAATGCTTTACTATCAATATCAAGGATATTTGAATTTTTTTGATTTAAATCGTCGGAAACTGAGGAATATATTTGACCCATTTGGGAAAGTAACTCCCTCATGTTATTTGCACCAGCTCCACTTGCAGCTTGGTAAGTCATTGAAGAAACCCATTCTACTAAATCTTCTTTTAACAAGCCATGAATCGCTAATAACATCAAAGATACAGTACAATTACCACCTACCCAATTCTTTATCCCTGCATCATATGAACTATCAATTGATGATTGATTGAGTGGGTCAAGCACAATTACTGAATTTTTTTCCATCCGTAAAGTTGATGCAGCATCTACCCAATGTCCATCCCATCCTGTTGCTCTTAATTTAGAAAAAACTTTATCTGTGTAATCCCCACCTTGGCAAGTCATTATGATATCCATTTTAGACAATTCTTGGATATCAAATGCATCGATTAACAATTTATTCTTAAAGTTAATATTCCATTCAGGATTTTTTTGACCGGCTTGAGACGTAGAAAAAAAATGTGAATCAAAATTATCAAAATCTAATTCGTCAATCATACGTTTAATTAAAACTGACCCGACCATTCCGCGCCATCCAATAAATCCAACTTTTTTCATATTAAATTTCTAACCTTTCAATAACTTTATCGCCCATTTCTTCACATCCAATTAGATTTGTTCCTTTAGAAGATATATCTTCTGTTCGAAAACCTTCTTTCAAGACGCTTCTTACGGCATTTTCTATTAAATTAAATTTTTCTTGATCGTTAAATGTATATTTAAACATCATTGCCAGTGACAAAATAGTAGCTAATGGATTAGCTTTATCTTGACCTGCTATGTCAGGTGCAGAGCCATGACTTGGCTCATACATACCCTTATTATTTGCATCTAATGATGCAGATGGTAGCATACCAATAGAGCCTGTTAACATCGAGGCTTGGTCAGACAATATGTCTCCAAATATATTACCTGTAACAATAACATCGAACTGTTTTGGGTTTTTAACTAATTGCATAGCAGCATTATCAACATACATATGAGATAACTCTACTTCCGGATATTCTTTCCCAGTCTCTATGAATACTTCCCTCCATAGCTCAGTAGTCTCTAAAACATTAGCCTTGTCTACAGAACATAATTTCTTTGATCTTTTTAAGGCAGTCTTAAATGCAACATGAGCAATTCTTTTAATTTCAGATTCAGAATATCTCATTGTATTAATACCCTCACGCTCATTTTTTTGATTAGTAACTATACCTCTTGGCTCACCAAAATAAATATCCCCTGTTAACTCTCTTACAATAAGTATATCTAAACCTGATACAACTTCAGCCTTTAAGCTTGAAGCATGAATCAGTTCAGAAAACATAATAGCGGGCCGTAAGTTTGCAAATAAATTTAAGGATTGCCGAATTCTAAGCAGTCCTCTTTCCGGACGCATATCTCTAGGTAATTTGTCATACTTCCAGTGGCCCACAGCACCGAGCAAAACAGCATCTGCTGCAATTGCTAGCTCAAGAGTAGATTTAGGAAGAGGATCTTTAAATGCTTCGAAACCAGCTCCACCGATAGGGGCATATTCTAAAATATTCTCAAGACCGAAAGCCTTTAATACTTTTACAGCTTGTTTAATAATTTCAGGACCTATTCCATCCCCAGGTAAAACTGCAATTTTCATTTTAACTTTTCCCCACTATTTAACCATGGAAAACTTTCATGGTATTTTTTTTCAAAATTTTCGATATCAACTTTATTTTTTAAAGTTAATCCAATATCATCCAAACCATCCAATAAACAAGATTTCTTAAAACTATCTACTTCAAAAGAAGTAATTTCTGAATCATAATAAATCTTTTGTTTTTGTAAATTAACTGTTATTTCATACCCAACCTTGGCCTCTACTTTGGTAAAGATTTTATCCATAGTCGCTTTATCCAAAATAATTGGAAGAATCCCATTTTTAAAGCAATTTCCATAAAATATATCAGCGAAGCTTGATGCTATAACAATTTTAATTCCAAAATCAAGTAGTGCCCAAGGTGCATGTTCTCTGCTTGATCCACATCCAAAATTTTCTCTTGCAATTAATATTGAACCATTTTTATATCTCGGTATATTTAAAACAAAATCTGGATTAATCCTTCTCTTAGAGTTATCTTGTCCTGGCTCTCCATGATCAAGATAGCGCCATTCGTCAAATAAATTAGGTCCAAAACCTGACTTTTTAATAGATTTTAAGAATTGCTTTGGAATAATTGCATCCGTATCAACATTTGCCCTATCCAACGGAATAACAATTCCTTTGTGAATGTTCACAGGGTCCATTTAATTAAGCTCTCTAATATCAACAAATTTACCATAAATTGCTGCTGCAGCTGCCATTTGAGGGCTTACCAGATGAGTTCTGCCTCCTTGTCCTTGTCTGCCCTCAAAATTTCTATTAGATGTGGATGCACATCTTTCCCCCGGGCCTAGTTTATCTGCATTCATTGCTAAGCACATTGAGCAACCTGGCTCACGCCATTCAAATCCAGCATTTTTAAAAATTTTATCCAAGCCTTCTGATTCAGCCTGAAGCTTTACTAAACCTGATCCTGGAACTACTAATGCTAATTTAATATTCTTTGCAATTTTTTTTGTTCCCACAATGCTTGCAGCCGCTCTTAAATCTTCAATTCTAGAATTAGTACAAGAGCCTATAAAAACTTTATCAATAGCTATTTTATTAATTGGCGTCTCAGGCTTTAAGTTCATATATTTTAGTGCTATTTGATAGCTGGAACTTAAAGTTTTATCTGAAAAATCGGCTGGATTTGGAACTTTGCTAGTAATACTTACAACCATCTCAGGAGAGGTTCCCCATGTAACTTGCGGCTCTATTAGGCTGCCATCAATTTTTATTTCAGAATCAAATTTTGCATCTTCATCACTTACCAAGCCTAACCAATCTTTTTTAGCTTTTTCCCATAAATCACCCTTTGGTGCTAAAGGTTTGTCTTGAATATAATCAATAGTTTTATTATCAACTCCTATTAACCCAACTCTAGAGCCTGCTTCAATGGCCATGTTGCATAATGTCATTCTTCCTTCCATGGATAATGACTGTATCGTCGTTCCTGTAAATTCAATTGCATGGCCTGTTCCACCTGCGGTACCAATCTTACCTATTACCTCCAAAGCAACATCTTTAGCTGTGACCCCATATTGAAGATCACCATTTACAACTACTCGCATTGTTTTAAATTTATTTACTATTAAACATTGAGTTGCAAAAACATGTTCAACTTCTGATGTACCAATTCCCATAGCAATAGCACCGAATGCTCCATGAGTACTTGTATGGGAGTCGCCGCAAACTATAGTCATTCCAGGTAATGTTGAGCCTTGCTCTGGCCCGACAACATGAACAATTCCTTGGCGTCGGTCATCCATCTTAAACTGAAGTAAATTAAATTCCTCACAATTCTTATCTAAGGTTTCGACTTGAATTCTGGAAATAGGGTCTTTAATTTTAACTGTTCTATCGGTTGTTGGGACATTGTGATCTGGCACGGCAATGATAGAATTCTTTCTCCAAATATTTCTATTTGATATACGTATTCCTTCAAATGCTTGAGGGCTTGTTACTTCATGAACTAAATGCCTATCGATATAGAGCAAATAAGTGCCCTCATCCTTTCGAACCACATGACGATTAAACACTTTTTCATAAAGAGAAATCCCCATACAATTAGTCCCTAAAATTGCCGAAACTTAAAGGGAAATCCTGATGCTTTGATTTTACTAAAGTAATGCATTCTTGCAGCGTATCTCTTTTGCCGCCAGAGATTCTTACTGCATCTCCCTGAATGCTAGCTTGCGTTTTAATTTTTGAATCTTTTATTGTTTTAACAATTTCTTTTGCTAAATCTATATCTATCCCGCTCTTAATTGTTAGTAATTGCTTAGACTTATTGCCAGATACAGTCTCAATACTATTTGAAGTGATACGTTTTGAGCTATCGGGCTCTTTTTTCTCCATTGCAGGAAATAAAATATCTTTAATTTGGTTTAATTGAAATTCGGCATCGCCAAATAAATTTATAACCATTTCCTTCTCTAAAAAATCTATTTTGGCAGTCGTACCCTTAAAATCATATCGGTTATTAATCATTCTCATCGATACATCAACTGCATTTCTAATATTCACTATATTTGCTTCTGATGTTATATCAAATGAAGGCATATTCTTTTTCCCCTAATTTACTTTTTAATTTTTTTTGCTGCTATCCTCATTCTTAATGCATTTATTTTAATAAATCCCTCTGCATCTTTTTGATCATAAGCCCCTCTATCATCCTCAAAAGTTGCTATATTTGAGTCAAATAATGAATTATCACTGTCCCTACCCAAAATAGTAACGTTTCCTTTGTATAGACTTATCTTAACCCATCCATTAACTTTACCTTGTGTAGTATCAATCAGAGCTTGAAGAGCTAATCTTTCTGGCGCCCACCAAAATCCGTTATAAATTAATGAAGCGTATTTAGGCATTAACTCATCTTTTAAATGCGCCTCCTCTCTATCCAATGTCAATGACTCAATTGCTCTATGTGCTTTTAATAAAATAGCCCCTCCAGGTGTTTCATAACAACCTCTCGACTTCATTCCAACATATCTATTCTCAACTAAATCAAGCCTACCGACACCATGTTCTCCACCAATTTTATTTAATTGATGCAAAATTTCATGTGGCTTTAAGTTTTTACCATTCAATGCTGCTGGATCACCCTTTTTAAATTCAATAGTTATGACTTCTGGATTATCAGATGCGCTCTTTAAGCTAGTCGTCCATCTCCACATACTTTCTTCAGGAGAAACAGAGGGGTCTTCTAAGTCTCTACCTTCATATGAAATATGAAGAAGGTTCGCATCCATACTATAAGGACTTCCTCCATCTTTATGCTTCATATCTACAGAAATATCATTATCCTCAGCAAATTTAATTAATTTTTCTCTGCTCAGAAGGTCCCATTCTCTCCAAGGCGCAATAATCTTAATATCTGGATTTAAGGCATAAGATCCTAATTCAAATCTAACTTGGTCATTCCCCTTCCCAGTTGAGCCATGAGCAATAGCATTACTATTAGTTTCTTTTGCAATCTCAATTAGTCTTTTTGCGATTAAAGGCCTTGCTATTGATGTTCCAAGTAGGTATTCGCCCTCATAAACCGTGTTCGCCCTAAACATTGGGAAAACGAAATCTCTAACAAACTCTTCTCTTAGGTCCTCAATAAAGATTTCTTTAACACCAGCAGCTTTTGCCTTCTCTCTTGCTGGCTCGATCTCTTCACCTTGTCCTAAATCGGCTGTAAAAGTAACGACCTCACATTTATATTCTTGCTGAAGCCACTTCAAAATTACTGATGTGTCTAAACCACCAGAGTATGCAAGTACAATTTTCTCTACATTCTTTATCATTTAACTTTCCCTAATATCAAATATTCTAAAAGCGCTTTCTGAACATGGAGTCTATTCTCTGCCTCTTCCCAAACAACACTATGCGGCCCATCAATGACATCAGCAGTTACTTCTTCACCTCTGTGAGCTGGAAGACAATGCATAAATAATGCATCTTTGCCAGCAATCTTCATCATATCGCTATCGACTTGCCAATCAGTAAAATCTTTTATTCTCTCATTTTTTTCTGATTCAAACCCCATACTAGTCCATACATCAGTTGTAACAATATCTGCACCCCTTGCAGCATCCATAGGATCTTCAAATTCTTCAAAATGTTTATCATTATATAAACCGGCTCTTTCAACCTCAATCTCATATCCTTTTGGTGTTGATACATGTACATTAAAATCTAATAATTCTGCAGCTTGAAGCCATGTATTACATACATTATTAGAATCTCCAATCCAGGCGACTGTCTTACCTTGAATAGGGCCTTTCTTTTCAATAAACGTATAAATATCTGCAAGAATTTGACAAGGATGATACTCGTTAGTAAGTCCATTTATAACTGGTACTCTTGAATTTTTTGCAAACCTATCAATTATATCTTGTTCAAAAGTTCTAATCATTACAGCATCACACATTCTTGATATCACTTGCGCCGCGTCTTCTACTGGCTCGCCTCTACCTAATTGGGAGTCTCTAGTATTTAAATATACACCTGCACCCCCTAATTGATGCATACCTGCTTCAAAAGATAGTCTAGTTCTTGTGCTTGCCTTCTCAAAAATCATCACAAGAGTTCTATCTTCCAATGGCCAATATTTTTTGTATGATTTGTATTGATCTTTTATCAACTTTGTTCTGTCGAATAAGAACTCAATTTCATCTCTTTCTAAATCATTAAACTGTAAAAAGTGTTTTATCTTATTCATAATTTCTTAAAAAAATCTCAATCGTTTTAATTAATCTATCAGTTAACATTTTAGCTTCTTTTTTGTTGATAATTAATGGTGGAAGAAGTCTTATGACACTCTCTGAAGTTACATTAATTAAAAGCTTTTTTTCTAATGCAATATTTACAATTTCAACACATGGCATACTAAGCTCAATACCAATCATAAGCCCCAAAGACCTAATTGAAACAATATTCTTGTTACTTTTAAATTTTTCATTTAAAAGATTTGTTATCAATAACCCTTGGGTTGATGCATTTTTAATTAAATATTCTTTTTCAATGGCATTCAAAGTTGCTATGCCAGCAGAACAGGCTAGTGGGTTGCCACCAAAAGTTGAGCCATGCTTTCCTGGCTCCATAAGTTGGGTAGCAATTTTATTTGCAACACATGCACCTATTGGCATCCCTGAGCCCAATCCTTTAGCTAAGGTCATCACGTCCGGTTTAACTGATGAATGTTGATGAGCGAACCATTTACCAGTTCTACCAATGCCACACTGAACTTCATCAAAAATCAATAACCATTTATTTTGATCACAAATCTGTCTTAATTTTTTCAAATACTGCTTAAAATTATTCGGTATATTTATTCCACCCTCACCTTGAATTGGCTCAACAAAGATTGCAGAAACTTTATTTTTTTTACTTGAAATCTTCTCAATAGCATCGATGTCGTCAAAAGGAACTCTGATATATCCAGACATTAATGGTTCAAAACCTGCCTGGTACTTTCTTCCACCAGACGCAGATAATGTGCCCATTGTTCTTCCGTGAAACCCGCCCTCCATAACTATAATGTTTGGGGTATCAATACCTAATTTATGTCCATGAAGCCTTGCTAATTTAATCGCTGCTTCATTTGCTTCACAACCAGAATTACAGAAAAATACAGAGGAAAGTTTTGAAATTTTTACTAATTTATCTGCAAGCAGCGATTGCTCTTCAATATGATAATAATTTGAAATATGTATTAATTTTGCAGCTTGCTTAGATATGGCCTTAACTAAACCTGGGTGATTATGACCCAGTGTATTAACTGCAATGCCAGATAAGCCATCTAAATATTTAGTCTTGTTCTTATCAAACACCCACACCCCTTTTCCTTTCTCAAAAGAAATAGGAAGTCTATTATAAGTAGGCATCAAATTTTTATTCATTAATTTCATAGTACAAACAAAAAAGGCGACTTAAAGTCGCCTTTGCATCCTTTAAGATATATTATAAACCAAGCAATGCTCGATGAGAAAGTCCATTAGTCATCAGAAGTAACATTGGTATTGATAGCATAGTGTTAGTTCTTGATGCTAAAAGTGCTACTCGCCTCGCCTTTACTTTTTCTTCATCAGACGCTTTTTTCATTCCAAGTATCTTTTGTTGGTTTGGCCAAATTAAGCCCCACACATTAAACAACATAATTGTTCCCATCCAAGAACCGAGACCAATAGCTTCATAGCCATCACTCAGTAAAAATGTATCAGTAAAGCTTGAACCTAACAAAGCTGCACCTGCAATCCATGTAGCTAAAGCTGCCCATCTAAACCACAAAAGAGCTAGAGGAGCAACATGCTTAGTTATTCCTGCCCCCGTTCCGTCTGCTGCTGCATTTTTTAAAGCTGGCACTTGCACAAAATTAAAATAATACAAAAGTCCAATCCATGCCACCCCAGCTATCACATGAAAAAATCGCATAAATCCATAATAAGCAGAACTCGCATCACCAAGCAATCCAGTCGTGCTTAACTCACCCCAATCAAGATAAATGAGAGAGATTAATATCAGTACTAAGCCTGCAATAATTGTACCTTTGATTGAATCTAATGGATTTTTCATAAACCAACACTCCTAATGTAAGATGTTATATTCTTCAAAAGCGTTATTTTACATGAAATATTTGAAGTATTCATCTTAATTTATCAATTTAAAATAACGCACTTATCTATAATTCTGAGAATTTATTATGTTTGTCTTACATCAAGGTGTTCTATGGATGCTAATTGCAACTTTCTTCTTTGCACTAATGGGCACTTTTGTTAAGTTAGGAGGTGAAAATTTCACACCAACTGAATTAGTTTTTTATCGCTCATCGATAAGCTTGGTTTTTATAATAGCTATAATGAAGTGGAATGACGTTTCATATTCATCGAATTATATGAAGCTACATTTCACTCGATCATCAATTGGTTTCATTTCTTTGTTATTCTTTTTTTATGCCATTAACCATCTTCCTCTAAGTACAGCAATATCACTCAACTATACTTCTCCATTATTTTTAGGGTTACTTATGCCTTTAATTTTAAAACGGAAAGTCAAAAAGTGGCTATTTTTAGCAGTTACAATCGGATTTATAGGGGTTTTTTTCATTCTCAAGCCCACATTTGAAAATCAGAATTATTTTGCTGGTTTAGTTGGCCTTTTTTCAGGGTTAGGAGCAGCAATGGCATATCTATTTGTAACTCAACTTGGGCAACTTAAAGAGCCAATCTTAAGAACTATATTTTACTTTACCCTTATATCAACAATCTGTTCTGGATTTATGATGATCTTTGGTGAAATGCATAATATTCAGTTTGAACATATATTAATTCTTCTTGGTCTTGGCGTAAGTGCTACCATTGCTCAAATTGCAATCACCAAAGCGTACCACGTTGGGAATACTCTTGGAAATGCAGGCTTATCTTACCTAACAATAATCTTTGCAACAATAATTGGTGTGGTTTTGTTTGATGAATTTATAGACTGGCAAACTGCTTTGGGGATAATGTTGATTATTATTAGTGGTATATTTGCATCAAAAAAATAATTATGGCTCTAGAAGCCCACACCTAATTGCAATTAATGCTATTTCAGCAGAGTTATTTGCATTGAGTTTTTGTTTGATGTTATAAAGGTGTGTTCCGACCGTTCTTGGGCTTAAGCACATCGTATCAGCTATTTCATTAGTACTTTTTCCTTTTGCAAGATCCATAAATACCTCGAATTCCCTATCCGATAAAATTTCTACAGGATTGTTTTCTCCAGATATTTGGGTAATTGCCATTTGCTGCGCTATGGCTGGTTCAAGATATTTTGTTCCGCTGTTTACAGATCTAATAGCCTTAATTAATTCCTCTGCTGCGCTTCTTTTTGTCAGATAACCTAAAGCTCCTGCACTTAATGCACGTTTGGGATGAACTGAGTCTTCATGAGCTGATAGCACCAAAATTTTAGCTTTTTTATCGAATGCAATAATTCTTTCAATTGCATCAAGTCCTCCCATACCCGGCATTGTTATATCCATAATAACGATACTTGGCTTATGCTCTTTAAATGCTGTAATCCCTAGCTCACCAGATTCTGCCTCACAAATAACCGCCATATCTGATTCATTTTCAATTAACATTTTAAAACCCATTCTAACTACCGAATGATCATCTACTAACAATATATTTATTTTAGCCATACCCTCTGTTACCTTTTTGGAATTAATATAATCAATCTTACGCCTTTTGAGAGGCTCGTTTGCAGCTCAAAAGTTCCTTTTAACGACTGCACTCTTTCTTTAATCCCTATCAAGCCAAATTGTTTTGAATTTTTAAGAATTTTTTTGTCGAATCCTACCCCATTATCAGAAAACTCTAACTTTAAACCTTTCTGTAAAAGACATAAATCAATTATTATCTCACTAGCTTTTGCATGCTTTAAAGCATTATTCATAGATTCTTGAATTATTCTATAGATATTAATATTAATCGCCTCACCTAAATCATTTATCTCGCCTTTAATTTTTAGTGAAAATTTAAGATTTTTATGCTGCCTCTCCCATGTGCTTACTGTATCTCTAATAGTCTCACTTAAGCCTAAATTATCTAGTGCGCCAGGCCTTAATTGTCGAATAATATTATGCATACCATCATATATCTGATTAGCTGCCGAAGTCACTGAAGATGCGCTGGCTTTAATGTCTTTATTACCATCAGATTTATTATTGATATTTTGTGCAAAAATTTTAATTGCAGAAACATACTGACCTAATTCATCATGTAATTCTCTTGCTAAGCTTCTTCTTTCATCCTCAATGTGGCCCTGAATTATAGAAGTTAATTTTCTATTTTGCTCAAGTTCGTCACGAGATTTTTGGGCTAAAATCCCTTCAGAAATATCTCTCATACTTACAATGTCTCCAATCAACTTTTTTGTTTTAGGGTCAATCAAGGGAGATGCTGAAATCGAAACGTCTATTAACTTTCCATTTTTTGCTACCCTTTTTGTTTTGAAGTCATGTATCAATTTATTTTTTTTCATTAAAGTAAGGTTTTTACCTAGTTCTTTTTTTAGGTAGTCAGGAATAATTAAACTTGCTGACTCCCCTAATGCCTCCCTTTCCTTGAAGCCAAATATTCTTTCTGCAGATTTATTCCAAAAAGAAATATTCATTTTTTCATCATGAATAATTACCGCATCTGCTGTTTGCTCTGCAATCAACCCTAATCTCTTATTCTCAAACATTGTTTTTTGAAGGGAAGTTCCCATTGCATTAAAATTTAACGCAATGGACCTAAATTCAGGGACATTAAAATGAGGTAAGCGCGCATCAAAGCCTCCTTTACCTATTTTATCAATTGCCTCAAGCATATTGTTTATTGGTCTTAACCATTGTCCTAACAACCAATATACGAATAAATTAAATAATAAAAAGAAGATTAATGTTGTTGAAAATAGCGTCCTCAAGTCTACCCAAGCACCTCGAATCGCTCCCGATGTATTTGATTGAACAACTAATCTTCCAGAATCAATTAAACGAGAATTTGATTCTTTTTTTGGACTGATAAAATTGATAAACCACTGAGGGGGTTCAACTTCTAATTTATAAGAAGATGGTGGTGATTTGTAAGTTAACTTACCTTGGTTATTATAAAGAAAAATATCATTACTGCGTACATATCCTAATTGCCTGAGGAATCGACTGACAACGTCATGCGTACTCCCCCATTCTGGATTTTGGACCGACCTTGCTATGATTGTTTCGAGATATTGAAGGGTGACTTTATTTGCTGACTCAACGCCTTCTTGAATTGATCTTTTAGATGAGCTCATTGTTACTGCTGCTAATGCTATTATTAGAAAAAGCATGATAAGTGTTATGAGTAAATTAAATCTTAATCTAAGAGTCATATACTAGAATTATATAGAAAGTTAAATGAAAGGCTATTATCATATGCTAGCAAAATAATACATAGTGCATATTCATTAAAATTAGATTTTTTTTCTAATGTAAAAATTATAATTATATTTTTAATACTCTAAAGTCTTGTAAGATATTTATGAATTATATTGATAATAGATTACAAAATGATTAATAAAATTATTTAGGAGATAAGCTTCAATGTCAATAGAGTCAATGAATAGAGAGATTCGTATCTTTAATCCTAGTGATGAAGTAGTAAAAAATGCAAATGTTTCTGGAATGAAAAGTTATGAAGCTTTGGTTGATAAATTTAAAAATGACTATCTGGGAGCATGGTCAGAGCTAGCTAAAGAATTATTAATCTGGAATAAACCATATACAAAAATTTTAAACGATAAAGACGCACCATTTTATAAATGGTTTGAAGATGGAAAAATAAATGCTTCCTATAATTGTCTTGATCGTCACTTAAAAACGCAGCCTAATAAAACAGCTATTATCTTTGAAGCTGATGACGAAAAAGTAACTTCAATAACATATTTGGACTTATACGAAAAAGTTTGTCAATTTGCTAATGGATTAAAAAGTATAAATTTAAAGATTGGTGATCGGGTAATTATTTATCTACCCATGAGTATAGAAGCGATTGTGGCTATGCAAGCATGCGCTAGACTTGGCCTTATACATTCAGTAATATTTGGTGGGTTTTCGGCTAAAAGCATCCAAGAACGAATCGAAGATACAGAAGCAAGACTAGTAATCACCGCAGACGGTCAATTTCGAGGGGGAAAATTAATTCCTCTTAAATCCACTGTGGATGAAGCATTAAAGATTGGTAAATGTGAGTCTGTAGATAAAATTATTATCTATAATCGAGCCAATATTCAATTAAATTTAAATAAAAATGACATCTTATGGGAAGATCTTATCTCAGATATGCCAAAAAATTGTGCTCCTGTATTTGTTGGTGCTGAACATCCTTTATTTATTCTTTACACATCAGGTTCAACTGGAAAGCCCAAAGGTGTTCAACATTCAACTGCCGGCTATCTTCTTCATGCAATTAACACATGCCGTTGGACTTTTGATATTCAAGAGACAGATGTTTATTGGTGCACTGCTGATGTTGGATGGATTACTGGGCATACATATGTAGCTTACGGTCCGACAGCTCTTGGTGCAACACAATTAATTTTTGAAGGTGTGCCGACTTATCCTGATGCAAGTCGGTTTTGGCAGCTTATTGAAAAACATAAAGTAAGTATTTTTTATACTGCCCCAACCGCAATTAGGGCTCTTATAAAAACATCAGAAGTTAGTCCAAAAACTCATCCTAAAAATTATAATCTTAACTCACTTAGAATTCTAGGTACTGTTGGAGAGCCAATTAACCCAGAAGCATGGATGTGGTATTACGAAAATATTGGTAATAATCGCTGCCCAATAGTTGATACATTCTGGCAGACGGAAACAGGTGGCCATGTAATTACTCCACTTCCAGGAGCAACACCTTTAGTACCCGGATCATGCACACTTCCCTTCCCAGGAATTGATGTTGATGTTGTTGATGAAGAAGGCAAAAATCAAGAATGGGGGAATGGCGGCCTATTAGTCATTAAAAAACCATGGCCTTCAATGATAAGAACTATATGGGGTGATCCCGGGCGCTTCAAGAATAGTTACTTTCCTAAAGAATTAGGTGGAGAAATATATTTAGCTGGTGATGGAGCGGTTCGGGATAAAAAGACAGGTTATTTTACAATTATGGGCAGAATAGATGACGTTTTAAATGTATCAGGTCATAGGTTAGGCACAATGGAAATAGAATCAGCCTTAGTCGCAAATCAAATTGTCACAGAAGCGGCGGTTGTAGGAAGACCCCATGATATAAAAGGAGAATCCATTGTTGCATTTGTGGTTCTCAAGGGTGAACGGCCTTCTAAAGCTAATGCTGAAAATGTTATCAACGATCTCAAGCAATGGGTCTCGAAAGAAATTGGGCCAATAGCAAAGCCTGATGAAATCCGATTTGGCGACAATTTACCTAAAACTAGATCGGGAAAGATTATGCGCCGCTTATTAAGAACCTTGGCCAAAGGTGAAAAAGTAACTACTGATATTTCCACACTTGAAAATCCAGCCATATTAGACCAACTTGGAGAAATTCTATAGAATGGTAAATTAAATATTAATACGGCTTTAATGAATCATAAATTTCAAATTTATCTAAAAAAAACCTTAATATATCTAGGCCTCCTTGCATTTTCACTTCTTATAGTAGGTTTTTTATCTTTTTACTTCTTTGTCCAATCAAATCTCGATGAATTTAAAGATAAATTAACGCAAGAAATTAGCCAAAAATTTGATAAAGAAGTTCAAATAGAGAGTATTGAAGCTCAATGGCGAATTACAAATCCAAGCCTTACCCTTCACAATCTAAGCATTTATAACAACAGTGTTAAAAAATCATTTAATCTTAAAAAAATTCGTATTGATATTTCATGGTTTTCTCTTTTAAAATTTAAGCCAATTCTTGATCAAATTATCCTATATGAACCAAATTTAGATATTGAACGATTTGATGATAATAAATATGTCGTGGGTGGTATCTCAATACAAACTAGCAAAAATTCTTCTGCGTCAAATTGGATCCTAAACCAAGATGAAATTATTATAGTTAATGGAAAAATAAAATGGCGTGATCACACACGGAACGCACCAACATTATTAATAGAAAATATATCTGCAAAATATGAATCATCAACTACTCTTTCCAATCTTGATCGTCATAACTTCAATGTAACTGGACGACTATCAAGCTTAAAAAATCAGACAATAAATATATATGGTTATTTTGATAGCTCATCAGTAGAAACAATAAAAAATAGTGATGGACAATTAGGTCTATCCGCTTCAGAAATTGATATAAATACATTTAGACCTTGGATAGATTATCCGGTTGAAATAATTGCAGCTAATGGAGACGTCAACATCAGAGGTGACTTCAATGATGGCCGAATTAATCAAATTGATACACAATTAGATGTTAAAAATTTTATTACTAAAATTAATCAGTCAAATGAGGAAGCATTGACTCTGAAAACATTTAAAGGTCAAATCTCTTATTCAATGAATAAAAATATTACTACATTAAATATTTCAAAAATGAATGTAGTTACAAATAATGGAGTAAATATTAATGAGGGTGAATTTCGAATATTAATAAACTCCTTAGAGAAAAAAGTTAACCAAGTTAAAATTAAATTAAACCGAATTAATCTTCAATCAGCTCATGAAATAATAAGGCATATACCTTATACAAAATCTCTTCAGTCAATAATTCAGGATGTGTCGCCCTCAGGACAATTTAAAGACTTAGCTTTAAGCTGGAAGGATTCTAATGAAAAATTTCCAGAGCTCATTCTAAAAGGGCAACTTTTAAATGTGAGTGTTAATCCATATAAAAATTTTCCTGGTATCAAAAATATAACTGGCGTGGTGGATATAAAAAAAAGAAGCGGAACAATTAAATCAGTTTCAAAAAACCTAACAATTATAAAGAAAGATATCTTTAGGCAACCGATAACATTTACTCAATTTTCTGGACTTATTGAGTGGAAAAATACTTTATTTAATTTCAATGATGTAATAATTAAAAATAATGATATAAATTCAATAGTTAATGGTAGTTACAAATATATAAACCAGCAAGATAGCATTATTGACTTATTAATCAAAATGCCTCGAGTTGATCTAGCTAGCTTAAAAAAATATTATCCCTTACAGCTAGGTGAAAAAACTTTGCATTGGTTAGATACTTCGCTCTTAAAAGGTCAGGCCCAAAATTCGGTCATAAAATTAAAAGGAAAGATTAAAGACTTTCCTTTTGTCGATGGAGAAAATACACCCGACCTTAAAAAAGGAATATTTACAGTTGAGTCAATCATAACTGATAGCTTTATTGAATATGGTGAAGGTTGGCCTGAGCTAAATAATTTTGACTTTAAAATTAATGTTAAAAATAATAATATTAATTTTGAAAGTATTAAAGGAGATATTTTAAATAACAATATTGAGCATATGATTGTAAATATCACGCCTTCAAATATTGAAAATCCTATCATGGATATTGATTTAACTTTAGCCAGTCCAATACCTAATATTATTAATGCGATAAATAACAGTCCCATCAAAAAAGTTATGAAAGGTATTTTTGATGAAATGAAAGGAGCAGGCCCTGGAAAGCTTGCCATTCAATTACAAATACCTCTTAAGGATGAAGATAATATTTCATTCAATGGGACATATGAATTTCAAAATAGTTATTTAATTAATCCTACTTTAGGGCTACCAAAGATTAATAACATTATTGGTAAGATAGATTTTACTCAGGATGATATAAAGATTAATGGTGCAGTAGCAAACTTATTAGGTAGTCCAATAAAAATTGGATTAACTAATATAGATGACATTACCAAAATTAATATTGCTGGAATTATTAACCAAAAATTTATCCGCTCAGCATTAGGAGAGAATTGGGGGGACAATATTGATGGTGAAACCTCTTGGAGTGGGGAATTAAAAATAACAGATAAAGCAACTGATATTGAAATTAAAAGTGACCTAAAAGGACTCGGTTTAAATTTACCCCCTCCTTTTGGTAAAAAAGAAAATGAAATAACAACATTATTATTCACAAAAAAAACTATTAATGAGAATCAAGAATTAGTTAAGGCAGAAATTGGTACATATGCATCTGTAAAGTTAATAAAAGCAAGAAACTATGATGGGGTAATGGAGATTAAGAATGGTCTAATAAATATTAACTCTCTTCAAACAGAAATGCCCAATAATGGAGTGACACTATCTGCTGAATTATCTGAAGTTAACTTAGAAAGTATTAATTCTCTATTTAGTAGTCTTGGTTCGAAATCATTTATTACCAATGCGGATATTAATATTCAGGAATTTAATGTTTACGGTTATCGGCTTTCAAATGCAAAAATAAAATATGTGCCGACAAATAAAAATTTAAGTATTCAAATTTCTTCTAATGATGTTTCAGGTAATATATTATGGGATAAAGAAGCACATTTATTGAAAGCTGGTTTTGATAAATTACACCTTAAAAAAAATAGCACCATAGCTGATAACGAGAATAAATTTATCTTTTCAAATCCTCCTAAAATTAATATTAAAGTAAAATCCTTGGCACTGGATGATGAAGTTTATGGTGATCTAAGTTTAGTTGCATATAAAGAAAATAAGATGTGGAATATTGAGAATTTTAAGATAACCAATTCTGAGCATACAATTAATGGATCAGGCCTCTGGGATGATGAGGGTTTAATTCCAAATACCTCTGTTAACTTTAGTTGGGATATAAACAATATCCAGAAAACATTTGACCAACTATCCTACCCTGAACTAATTAGGGATGGAAAAGCCAGTGTTATTGGTATGTTGGGTTGGCCAAATAGTCCTTTCGATTTTGATAAGTCATTTTTAAAAGGTAATTTCTCCCTAACAGCGACTGATGGAGTAGTGCTTGAAGCTAAACCAGGAGTTGCGAGACTATTTGGCCTCTTAACACTTCAAAACCTACCAAGACGTTTATCATTAGATTTTAGTGATATTTTTAGTAAGGGGTTTATTTTTGATAGAATTAATGCCGGAGTAATAGTAAACAATGGAATTCTAAAATCAAATAGATTTACAATGGAAGGTCCTGCAGCTGAAGTATCTATTAAAGGCGAAACAAATATTATAGAAGAAACTCAAAATATTCATGTTGTTGTTAATCCAAGAATTAGCGATAGTCTCTCTCTATTATCTTTGGCAGGTGGCCCACTTGTAGGGGCTGCTGCCTATATAGCTCAAAAAATTCTTAAGGACCCTCTTAATAAAATTATGTCGGATGAATATCAAATTGTTGGCACTTGGGATGATCCAAAAGAAATTGGCACTCCACGTTCAGAGAGATTTGGCAAAATGATTGACCAAGAAATATTAAAACCTTCCTCAGAATTTTTAAATATAAATTAAATGTCTAATTTCCAATTATCAAATAAATTTATTCTAGACCCAGCTGGCCTTACCCATGATAATTTATCAACAATAATGAATAAAATTCATAATAAGAATATTGACTATGCAGATCTATACCTTCAATACTCTAAGAATGAATTTTGGTCTCTTGAAGATGGCCAAGTTAAAAATGGAAGCTACTCGATTGATCAAGGAGTCGGAATTAGAAGCGTCAGTGATGAAAAAACTGCATTCACTTATTCGGATGATATCTCATTAAGTATCCTTAATGACTCATTAAAAATTATAAATTCTATCGAAAAACAAGGGCAATCAATATCAACACCTGCTCCAAAAATAACTAAAAGTAAAAAAATATATACAAATAATGACCCTATAACCGATTTAGATAGCCAAAAGAAAATTGATTTACTTGAAAAAGTCGAATCAATTGCAAAATCAATTGATAAGAGAGTTGTAAAAGTTTCTGCTTCACTAGCAGCTCAATACGAAGTCATTCTAATTCAAAACTATTATGGGCAATTAATTGAAGATATTAGACCGTTAATAAGGTTATCAGTTAGTGTTATATCTGAGCTAGATGGTAAAAGAGAACAGGGATCAGCTGGAGGGGGCGGTAGGTATCTCCTTGATTATTTTACAGATGAAATACTTGAGGATTATGCAAAAAAAGCTGTTAAGCAGTCATTAGTTAATTTAGATGCACGCCCTGCACCTGCAGGATCAATGATAGTTGTTTTAGGTTCTGGATGGCCTGGAATTTTATTGCATGAAGCTATTGGGCATGGATTAGAAGGCGATTTCAACAGAAAAGGTACATCTGCCTTTAGTAATATGATGGGCAAACAAGTTGCCGCAAAAGGAATAACGGTTGTTGATGATGGGACAATTGAGAATAGGCGTGGCTCTTTAAATGTTGATGATGAAGGCAATACAACACAAAAAACAGTATTAATTGAAGATGGAATCTTAGTTGGTTACTTGCAAGACACCCTTAATGCTAGATTGATGAATATGCCTGTAACTGGAAATGGTCGCAGAGAGTCATATGCTCATTCACCGATGCCACGAATGACAAATACATATATGCCAAATGGAAAATATGATCCTAAAGAAATTATAAGCTCAGTCGATAACGGCCTTTATGCAGAAAATTTTGGTGGTGGTCAAGTTGATATAACAAGTGGTAAATTTGTTTTTTCTGCTTCTGAGGCATGGATGATCAAGGATGGTAAGTTAGATTATCCCGTTAAAGGGGCAACTATCATTGGTAATGGGCCTGATATCCTTAAAGAGGTTAGCATGGTGGGTAATGACATGAATTTAGACTCAGGTGTTGGCACATGCGGTAAAGATGGTCAAAGTGTTCCTGTAGGCGTTGGGCAACCAACTTTAAAAATTGACAACATAATTGTTGGTGGGACCGGATAAAAAAACTTAGCTAAATAAAAGTAATGTTACTTAATTCTATTTTTATAATCCAAGGTTCTAGTATCGATCTCAATCTTGTCCCCATTCTCACAAAACAGCGGAACCATTAATTCAAAACCAGTACTGATGTTAGCTGGCTTCATAACTTTCCCAGACGTAGTGTCTCCTTTAACAGCAGGTTCTGTATATGTAATCTGCCTAATTACAGAATTTGGTAATTCAACTGAAATCGCCCTCTCATCATAAAAAACTACCTCACAAATCATCCCATCTTCCAGAAACTTCAGTGCGCCTTCCATACTATCGATATCAACTTCATATTGATTAAATTCAGCATCCATAAAAATATAGTTCGGATCTGAGAAGTAAGAATAAGAAACTTCTTTTTTGTCTAAAATCACCACATCGAATTTATCAGTTGCTTGGAAAATAGTTTCAGTTGAATTATTTGTAAGCAAGTTCTTCATTTTCATCTTAACTATTGCTGCATTCTGTCTTCTACCTGACTTTGATACGTTATATTCTGACTTATGAATCACCATTGGCGCCCCATCAACCATTATTACGTTTCCTACCCTAACTTCCTGAGCTGTTTTCATTAAATTACCTTAGAAATTTACTTAAAAATCGAAGAAATTATACTTTATATTTAACTTCTAAGATTACAATATAGCTAATATGCTATCAAATACAAAAAGTACAGTTGTCTGCATGACTGAAAATCAAGTTGAAGATATTCAGCTGATTTTTAAAGCTAAACATCAAAAAAAAACAATACAATTACCTGGTATATATTCACTTAACCGCTGGCTAAAAAAAGAATACCAAGAATTTTGCATGATTGGTCCAATTGGAGAAGTCTTCAACATAATGAATGGCATTGAAGAAAGGTTGCTCTGGGAAAAAATTATTAAGAATGACTTTAATAACCAAAGCTTACTTAAAGGCCAAATTGATGGCATTACTGACAAGGTAATTAGTGCGGATAGCCTTATTAGAGAGAACATAATAAGCAAAGATGAGTTAAAGAAAAATGAAACATATCAAGAACTGCATGACTTTAATGAGTGGCGCAATCAATTTGATGATTACTGCATGGAAAATGAAATCCTCAGCAGGACTAGTTTTATTGAATTATTTATAAAAAAGCAAAAAACGTTCAATATTATCGACAACCAAGAACTTTTACTAGTCGGTTTTGATGACAACAGCCCGCTATATGAAGATCTTATCAATGCCCTAAAAGAAAGAAACGAAATAAAGAGCTATACGATTCAAGAAGAAAAAATAATACAAAGACGAAAGTTAGAATGTGAAAATGTAGAAGATGAAATTAAAGAAGTTATTAAATGGATTAAAGAAAATTCTAAAAAGAAACTTCTCATCGTTAGCCCAGCATTAAGTAGATTCCAAATAAAATTACAAAATGAAATAGATCGCGAAATACAGCCTAATATTTATAGCGAATACAATAAAAGAAACATATACAATTCAAACCTTAAGAGGCCATTATCAAACGAACCAATAATTACCGCTGCAATAAGCCTTCTTAAACTAAACAACCCACATTACATCAAACCAAAACTAATCTATGAGTCATTACTTTTTAATAATTGGATTGATTCCGAAGACTATAAATACAGGGAGCAACTAGGTAACTTCATCAAAGATAAAAAACTACCAAAAATCTCGATTAACTCATTAAAAAAATTAATCGAAAATGATTCAAAATTGAAAGACTTAAAGCTTAACTCTCTTACAAAAACTCTAATTTTAATAGAGAAAAATCAAGCATTATGGTCAAAAAAGAAAGAAGTTAATGAATGGGTTACTCTTACCGAAGAGTACTGGGCTAAAATAAAACTTAATAAAATAAATAATTTATTATCGTTTGAAATCAATAATATAAATAGCTTATTTAAATCATTAAATCAACTTAAAAATAACAAAATTGTCAACTACCCTGTTACATTTCAAGAGTACTGGGAAATACTTTTTACACAATTAGAAAACAGTCCTGCCCCCAAAGAAGCTAATGATTTTGATATCGATATAAATGGTTTTGCCGAAAATCCAATAAAAAAATATGATGCAATTTGGCTGATGAACATGAACACTAATCTCTGGCCAGGAAAAACTGAATTTAATCCATTTATACCAAAAAAAATTCAAAAAAAATATCATATTTTTGATGAAATTCATATCAAAAAAATAGACAAAATCCGTCTCAACAGGCTGAAAAGTTTTGGTCCGGATATTACAATTTCTTACTCAAAAAAAGATGTCGAAACATTGTTAATTCCAACACCAGGATATTTTGATGAATTAAAAGTTGAAAAAATTACATCTAAAGCAAAGAAAATTGACAATAAAAAACACCTAGAAAAAATTAAGGACCATAAAGCCCCAGAAATTTTAGGCACCGATATCAAAGTCTCGGGGGGCTTCCGTTGCCTTGAAAGCTTTCAAGTATGTCCTGCATGGTCATTCTATGAGAATAGACTGCACGCCAAACCTTACCAAGAAGATGACCATGAAGAGATTTCTAAAATGTCTAGAGGGATTCTTATACATGAACTTTTAGAAAAGTTTTGGAAGGAACATAAAAGCTCTATCAATTTAGCCAAAATGTCTGAAAAAGTACTCCTAAAAAGTATAGAAATTTTAATTCATGAAGTAATGTCATCCTACCAAGTAAGTAAGCCCCATATAAGTCCTAGCCAAATTAAACTCGAAGGTGATTACTTTAAAAACTTACTTTACCAATGGCTATGTTACGAAAAGTTAGAAAGACCAAGGTTTAGCGTTGTTGACTCCGAAAAAAAATACCCAGTTAAAATTGATCGAATTAGTTTCAATGTAACAATTGATCGAATTGATCAATATGAAGACGGCTCAAGGCTAATTATTGACTACAAGACAGGAGGACAAGCACCGCCTGTATCCCAATGGAAGAAAAGCCCAATAACAAGCCTACAAATGCCTATTTATATTGTATGTACAGGTGTTCAGAATATCAGTGCCGCTGGAATTGGGTTCATTCATAATAAAGACGTGCAGTTAGTTGGATTATCATCTTATGCTCAAGAGCCAATAGATGGAATGCTAACGGTCCTCTCCAAAGATAAACTCAAAATACCCGAAGATCAATGGTCCAAACTCATTACATCATGGGGGGTAGATATTCATAAGCTTGCATCAGGCTATTTAAGTGGAGATGCAAGAGTGATTTACAACAAAGAGGATGAGCTTAAGTATTGTTCCGTAAAGCCACTCTTAAGAATAGCTGAGAGAAAATGGCAGTTTGAGAATCCGGATGAATAAACCTATAGACCAACCAATTCGCGACGAGGTAATCAGCCCCAGAGCTTCGTTCGTAGTTCAGGCACCTGCAGGCTCTGGTAAAACAACTACATTAGCTAAGAGAATTATTCAACTTTTAACAGTTGTCGATAACCCAAAAGAGATTATAGCGATTAGCTTTACTAAAAAAGCAGCAGGAGAAATGCATAAAAAGTTTTTAGATGAATTTAAAGCACCTGAGAATCAAGAAGTAGTCAAAAAAATTAATGGGAGAGCAAAAAAACTTAAATGGAATGTAAACTTTTTAAATTTATTAGAAATAATGACGATTGATAGCCTTGCATCTAAAATAACTTGTCAAGCCCCTATACTTAGTGAGTCATTATATAAAAATATAACTGAGGACCCTCATGAGATATATGAAGCCGCTGTAAAAGAAACTATGGAAGATAATGATCAGCTGACTGAATTATTTCCATTTTTAAATTATGACTATCAAAAGATAAAAAACCAATTAATTGATCTAATTAAAAATAGAGACCAATGGCGAGATAATATAATTGAATATAAAAATATAGGACCAACTAGAATTGAAAGAAAAACAAAATTATATTACGAGCAAGAAACAAAAGTGTGGGTTATAAAACTCAAAGGCTTATTCGAAAATAATGAAATAAAAGACATCAAAAATATTCTAACTTATCTAGATTCTACTTTCACACAGCAGGAAGATAAAATTGCTTTTTGGCTAAATTTTAGAGATTTAATAATGACCAAAGAAGGCAAGATTGGTAAGCAATTTGGTCTTAAAAAAGGATTTCAAGACAATGATGAAGGCAAGTTTCATAAAAAGAAATTATTAGATTTAATATTAGATAATTCTAATAGAAACAGTATTTTAGAGAATTTAAATGATGTTATATATGAAGAAAAAATAGCTGATATCTTCCCGACAATAATGCATAGTGCGTCTATCCTTCTCTCAGAACTTTACGCAAATCTAAGTCAGCAATTTAATTTAAGAAGTGAGTTGGATTATATAGAGGCAGTCGACAATGCCATCATCACTTTAAAGACTACAAATGTTGCTATTTTGTTTGATGAAAATGTTTCACATATTTTGATTGATGAATTTCAAGATACAAACAATCAACAGAAAGAATTTCTCGAACTTCTTACTCAAAATTTTGCAGGGAACCCAAAGAAATCTTTTTTTGCAGTTGGCGATCCTATGCAATCAATTTATCGGTTTAGGAAGGCTGAAGTAAGTATTTTCAAAGAATTACAAACTAAATGTAAGTTTGGCGATATTGAATTAAAAGTCCGTAGCTTGAAAGTAAATTTTCGTTCAAATGAAAAAATTATTAATTGGTTAAATAAAGAATATAAACAAGTATTTTCAAACAAGGACGATGCTGACAAAGGCCAATTAAAATATGAGCCATCAAGCATAAGTCCAAAAACAAAAGGCATAAAAGGGAGTGGTGTTCAATTTCATATATATAAAAATAAAACACATGATAACTATACCGAACAGCAAGCCGAAGCTATGGCCGTCTATGACAAAATCAAAGAGTTAAGGAGTAAAGATAAAAATATTGAAATTGCAGTTTTAGTGCGTGCTCGATCACATTTAAATAGTCTATTGACTCAAATGCGGAAAGATAGCTTTCCAATTGAAGCGACTGAAATTGATTCGATTGAATATAACCAATCATTTCAAGATGTTCTCTGCCTAACTAAGGCGCTTTATAACCTTAGTGATAGGGTTAGTTGGATTGGGCTTCTAAGATCGCCTTGGTGCGGTTTAAAGCTTGAGGATCTAGCTTGTTTGTTTGAAGATAATATAAGTGGGGCACCATGGGAAATTATTAATACTGCCTCAGCAACAAAAAACTTAACCGAAGATGGGCAAAAAAGACTAGCGTACATAAAGAATATAATTTCCAACAACTTACAGTTTAGAGGAAGGGTTGCTCACCGCTTCTTTATTGAGTCAATATGGAGACAGCTATTAGGAGAGAAAACAATAGGAAATTTTGATATACAGCGGATTGATAAATTTTTAGATCTTATTGACCAATCAAGTTCGCCACTCAGTATTGATTTTGAAAAGTTAAACAGGCTAACTGAAGATTTACACACTGATTACCCATCTAGCGACAAGAACCCAGTCAAATTTTATACGATTCACAAAGCAAAAGGTATGCAATTCCAATGTGTCATTATCCCTGGCCTAGGCAGGAAATTGCCAGCAGAAGATCACGCGTTAATCTCATATGATGATGACATATTGTCACTTAATAACAATAAGGATGAAGAGGATAATCTTTATACCTACCACCGAAGTAAGGAAGTAACAAGATTAAAAAATGAAAAAATTAGGCTGCTGTATGTAGCAATTACAAGGGCTGAATGGGACTGTCATTTGATTGGAACTGTTTCGGAAAATACAAAGGGTGAGTTAAGCATTCCTAAAAATAGCTTTCTTAAGATATTGTGGCCTCTAATTAATGAGAAAAATATTAAAGAAGTTGGTGTATATGAAAGTGATGACTATAAAATATTTGAACCAAAATTAAGACGACTTAAAAGTAAATATTTTAATCGAGAGATGGATAAAATTACACAAATTCCTTCAAGTAAAGCAGCAAAAAATAGTGTTAATTCTATAGATAATATTTATACAATTACAGGAACTTTAATTCATAAATATTATGAAATTACTATTAAAAAACAATTAGATATAAATAAATTATTAAGTAACAAATTAAGTTTTATTTATGATTTATTTAGTAAAATTGGCTATCAAAAATCTGAAATTAATTACGCAATGAATGTTGTGAAAGAATCGCTGCTTTCGCTACAAAAAAGTAAAGATGGTCAATGGATTTATCAGCTTCATGAGGATGATCGTATGGAGGTTAATTACCTTCACTCAATAGCAGATGAAGACAAAATACTTATACCTGACCGAACCTTTATTGAAGATGGCAAAAGGTGGATTATTGATTATAAAACTGTGTTTGATGATAAATTAGATTTAGAAATTGAAGCAAAAACTCATATTCAGCAGCTGCAGATTTATGAATCTTTATTTGATGATGGTTATTTAACTCAAAAAGCTATTTATTTTGTTAGGCAAGGTAAATTAATCTTAATTTAAACTACGTCACTTAGTAATTTTTTTATATACGTTGATCTCTTATTTAAGTCATCGATAGCAACCATTACCTTGATCTTATCTGGGCCATTCATCCTGAATGCTTTATCAGACTGAATAAGATCGATTAATTTAACTGCATCAATATTGGCATCTTTTTTAAAGGTCACTTCAACAGATGAAGCACTCGCATCTATCTTTATTACGTCATAGTTTTCAATATCAACCCTTAATTGGTGTGTAATAATTAAGTTTTTAGTTTGTTCAGGCATAATCCCAAATCGATCAATTAACTCTTCTTTCAATTCATTTAAGCTCTCAGTACTTTTGCAGTCTGATAAGCGCTTATAAACAATAAGTCTTTCATTTATATT
>Ga0209710_1000255_pt1 | contig 57385 bp, 85 predicted proteins | sample ArcticOcean_MG_C_5_FD_187436 | JGI IMG/M metagenome (GOLD analysis project Ga0209710, IMG submission 187436) | Marine microbial communities from western Arctic Ocean - ArcticOcean_MG_CB4_138 (SPAdes) (version 2) | ecosystem: Environmental > Aquatic > Marine > Oceanic | place: Arctic Ocean...
GATGTCGCCGGAATCCTTTAGGTCATAGAGCATAAGCCCACCAGGGCGCTTGGCTCCCTCTCTACCTACTTGGCAGAGTAGAACTATGGGCAGGTTCAGCTCAAGGGCTAACTGCTTTATCTTGTGGGACACGTCAGCGATTGCGTCGTTCTTGGACATCTTGCCACCGAATGGTATAAGCTGTAGGTAATCAACAATAAGCAACTTGATTCCCTTGTTCCGCACTAGGGTGCGGACCTGTGATGCCAAATCCTGAACGCTCTTAACGCTGTGAACTGTATTTATATTGAGTCCCTTCAGTGTGTCCAGTGCATCATTGACCGCTACCATATCTGCCTTGGTCGCCACACGGTCTCTAACACGCTTCATCCACACCTTTGATAGGCAGGATACAAAGCGCTGTGTAATCTGTTTCTGGGGCATCTCAAGGGAAACTATAGCCGATGGGACATCGGACTTCATAGCCGCCCTGAGGGCAAAGTTAAGAGCAAGCTGTGACTTACCGCAGGAGGTTGGTGCCGCAAGCACCATCACTTCGCCTGGAGCTATGCCTCCGTTGCCCAGCTTCTCATCGAGGTGATCGATGTGAGTCTTGACTGCCTCGGAAACGTATTCCCCTGACATCATCTTCTCGTAGTCATCTCGGAGTTGGTCAACAGTATTGCCCAAGTCCATAGCACGATCGCTACCCTCGGACATCTCAACCATCTTGGACTCAACGCTGGATCGTATAACGTCTGGGTCAACCGTCTCGGACAAGGCGCTCTCGGCTGCGAGCTTACAGGTTCTGGCAAGTTCTCTCAGCTGTGACTTCTCCTTCACCAAGTTGGCAAAGTATTTAATCGAGGTGGGAGTTTCCACCTTGTCCATAACAGAATAGATGGCGGATATTCCGCCGACCTCATCTACCTTGGACGCCTTCTTTAGTTCCTCTAGGAGTGACACTTCATTAATGTCCTCGCCCCTTCCGGCGATGGACACAATGGAATTAAAAATATATTTGTTGCGCTCTAAATAGAAGTCATCTGGATCTACTATCCCGGATATTGAGTCATAGGACTCAGTCCCCTCGCCCTTAAAACAGCAAGATATGAGACCTTCTTCAGCTTCAACATTGTTCGGATGGATTATTTGATCGTTCATTTATTCGTTCTTTCATTGCTGCGAGGCACTGACCGAGGAACCTTAATTTCTGTCGGTAGATCTCTGGGTTTTTTTCTTTTGTTAGTGCATCGTAGGATCGTATTGCTACGTCTACGCCGTCGTTTAAATCTTCATAATTGTCTAGAGTCATAGTAATAAAATATAGCACGCTTGTCACACAAAAAGGGACGCAGGAAACCCTGCGCCCCTAAGTGCATAGACAATAACTACTTCGATCTTTCTATCATTCCAAGGGCTATCAGGCTGTAGCCAATCAAGTCCCTGTAGATGTCACGAATAGTATCTCCGTTACTCTCAACTGACAGTTGACCATCGTTGCAAAAGGACTTCATCCGCTGGAACTTATCCTGCATACGCAGGGAAAGCCCAAGCAATGGATCAATTCCAAACTCCCTAGAACCATCAAAGTTCTCGAAGGGATTATCGCAACTCGTGCCACCAGTGTAGTCAGAGTTTTTCTTTCCAGTGAGGTCGAGTATTCCTTCAACTTCGGCACGGCGGAATTCCTCCCACCAAGACTTGTTGTAGAAAGACTGTTTAGCCTCAGGCGAATTCGCTTCCATCATTAGAATGGGAGGTCTTCGCTTGACTGAGCTACAGCTGGGGTAGCCTCGGCCTCACGTGGTTTGTCAATGGAGATGCTGAGGTATTTTTTACCAGCCTTGGAGACTTGTGACCAGGCGGAAAGATAAAAATCTTCGCCGTTCACGTTGAGCTTCCCTTTAAGATCAGGATGCTTGTCTGTTTTCTTTTCCGAGGGGAACAATGCTCCCCGATTTGTATCGTCGTATTTCTGTTCTGTCATACTATTATTTTTGTTATTATGGTGGGTTAGATTAGGTCGTCAAGTGCAGGGGCGCTGGCTTTTAACCGTGATGCGCTTGGCTTGGACTTGCCGTGATTGTTAGTGGCGTCAGCGTCCTTTGTATCGTCGATACAGAAGAGTCCATTGAGCGCATACTTGCGAGCATAAGACGAAGCACTGCCGGAAATCTGAGCGACGTCCATCCCCTTCTTGTCCTCTGCCTCACGAGCATAAGCGTTTACACTTAGTTGTGCGCCCATCGAGTCAATGACTGCTGCGGATGCTTTAACATACACTCGACCGCCAACCTCTACCATTTCATCGGTAATGATCAGCGCTAACTTCTGCTTGTTGAGAAGTGGTTTGAGTGCCTCGAGGATGTCCTCGGCGGAACGGTATTTATATTTACCGAACGCATTAGTTTGTCCCTTCGGAGCCTTAAGCTCCGCCTGGACTGCTTGTAGTCTCTCGACTAGCGTAGTTGTATCTTCATTCATAGTTTGTTTTTGTTAGTGTGCGAAAAAGTTTCGCTCTGTCTTTCTGATTAGAACACAGATCAAGATCTTCTTGGGTCGCTCCTATGCGCTCCAACTCTGCCGACTGCTCAGAGGATGTCAAGTCCCGACTGAATCTTTTAGTCAATTGAGTAAGCCCTACAGGGTGAAGAACTTCTGTGTTACATTCGTCCAGGTATTTAGCCATAGCCTCAAGTGTGATGGGCAGAAATTCTTTCTGACCCTTGCACATTTTAAAATAAAAGTTCTCTACCTTTCCAAGTAAACTGTTAGCTTGCCGAGACAAAACGCCCCGGACCATACCAGTGTCGTGGTCGTGATCAAGAACCCAATCGTCAGTTCTAATGTCCAAGATAGGACACCTCGATGGCTTGTGATTCTCTCTGTATGTTTTTATTTTATCTTGAGATAAGTATGTCATAATTAATTACCACGGATTCTATTTAACTCGTCGATGGCACTCTTGAGTTGAGTGTTCTTTGCCATAAGCTCCAAGTTTCTCTCTTTATAATACTCGATCTGTTGTTCCAGCCTTGCATTGTGCATATCTGAGATGGCCGCCTTTAGCTTCGATTGTCTATTGCGGATTTCTAGCTTCACAACTTCTTTAGATAGAACATCTATCTTAGATCTAGCGGAGTCTAGGTTTTCTACTAGCTTGTTGCAGTAGTCATCTTGATCCCTCATATTATTTATTCTTCAATATGTTACGGCGAACGTGTATGGCAGCTACTGTCCGACCTGTCTTGGAAGATAACTCCTTGTCGCTTATTGCCTTACTGATAACTAAGTTATCCTCTGACAATGACCACGGTTGATTGTGATTACTAGGCGTTATAATTGAGTTGCCCGGTTCTTCAAACAGCTCAGAGATTGCGCTGTGGAATCTTACTTCTTGAAGCTTCAAGAATATGTAGTGATAGATGATTACTGCTAGCGTAGAGCAAGCTCCTGCGAACAGTAGTGATTTGATTGTGTATATATCCATTAGTTTATTTTTGTTTTTAGTTGATGGCGTTAGCCATTTAGATTTCTTTAACTTCAATTATCCTGGCAGTAGAACCTCTCTTAAGTTGACAGGTTCCATTCTTGTCAGGTGCTTTCTTAGTTATAAGTTTAACGGCGTCCTTTTCATTGTGCGCCCACTTGATAGATTTGCTAGTGTAATCGTCTGGCATATCAAAGTTCTTATAAGTTATCTGGTATCTTTGCACTATCGTCTGGGCTGTATGCACATACGCTCAGTCCAGTATAACTTTGCGGCTTGCTTTGCGGCGTCGAGGTAATGCTTCTTAGCCCTGTCGCTCCACCACAAGTGGTAGTGTTCCGCAGTGTTAGTGCATATGCTGACGGACAAACAGTCCGGAATATATTCCAGCCTTAGTAGGCACTGTAACATCCAGCTCTCAACAATTAATTGCTTGCAGTCCTTGGGGTAAAATACCCCTGAACCCTTGCAGTTCCTCGTCTTGTAGTCAGCTAAGAATATGGTGCCGTCCTTGCGCTTGCCGACGAAGTCTATGCTACCCGCTATCTTGAGACGAGGGTGACCGACTACATACTCAGTAGCCATAAGCTCGATCTCTTGCTCGTTAACCCACTTGGCGAAGGGCATAGCCCAGTCGTCCCAAGGTGTAGCTTCGTCACCGACGTTGCCCTGGAGGATGTCCTCGATGCGCTTGTGTATAGATGTGCCGAACTCAGAGCTAGGGATGTCTTCCCCAGTCCAAGGGTGCTTGCGGAAGCCGTAGGTCATATCCTTGATCTCTTGCCAAGGTCTGTCCTGTAGGTTCTCATCTCTTGCTAGCTCTACAATCTTAGAAGGAATGTAAATAGAATCCAAGAATGAATCCTTAACTAGCCCCAGCACTGTAGTGACGGAAGGCCAAGCCCTCGTATGCTTGCGTGCTTGGGATGGGGTTTCAACTTCCTCAATGAACTTGGGAAGTTTTTCAGCTGTGTAGAAGTGTGCCATAATTATTTCTCTTTGGGTTTACGTCCAGGTTTTACTGGCTCAGTTCTAACGATCCATCCCATAGTTTGAAAGAGCAGGGCTGCGTCCCTGCCTTCCACCATTGTCTTCTCGTTCTCCTTAACTTTCTCGAATAGATCCGAGAACCTGTCAACTGCATTCGATGCTATTGATTCCATTATAGTTCGTCCTCCTGTATAAGTTCGGAGATAGCTTCACGAAATACTCCCCTGCTTATGGCTGTGTCGCCGGACTTGAAGTCCACGCTCTTGATTAACTTTGAATTAGCGAAGAAGTAGTAACAGCGAAACTCTTCACCCTTCCAAGACGGAGAGTCCTGCCAGCTAATCTGGAAGTGAATGAGATAGTCGAGGATCTCAGTGTCGGACTCACTCTCTAGTTCTACTTGGTCAGGGATGATGTAAACATCTCCCTCCTGTAGCTCGTGGAAGTAAGCGTCCTTGAACACAAGCCTAGATGAAACCTGCACTTGAACTTGAACCATCTCTAAGTCAGCTAACTGCTGACCTTGTGGGAATGTATATGTTTTTATTTCTTTCATATTTTTGTATTTGTTTTTTTTGCTTGACACCCGAATTGGTGTTTATTAAAATTGATTTATAATCGCTTAAGGAGCAAGAACAAAGTAAGCGCCCAACAGCCTAAGCTGTGGGGCTTGGTTAGCCCCCGCATAAGTTAACGATGCGTCCTATAACGTAAAGGATAGCGAACAGACCTAAGCCTACCACTGTCCCGCCGACAAAACCTACAAGGAACTTAAGCATTGTTGAACCTTTGTATAAGTGTAACGAAAGCCTTGGTCGCAGTAGCAGGAACTACTCCGTTTCCCAAGAGCCTAAGTCTGTCCACCCTGCTGGCAGACCCATCAGGTGTTCGACCCAGTCTGGATTGAGCTTGCCCTGCGCTGTCCCGCAATGACCCGCTATGTCCTCCTCCAGATTGGACTTCCCCCGATTGGCTAGATGGTCTCGGTTCTCCTCCGTTATCTTCGGATGAACCTTGTTGGCTCGTGGTGTTGCCCACTGCTGTGACCCTTGGCGCTTCCCAGTCGTGCTGTCGCTCGCCTGGTCGAGCAGGCCACCCTCGGTGTGAGCTTGAACAGCTACGTCCAACGTGTCCATTGACACCTTGCCGTTGCGTATCCTGCCCCCCGTGTATCCGCCCTTGTGATCCCTCGTCGATGCGGTCGGCCAGTTCTTGGCTGCCTTGCGACTGTGATCCATATCTGGATAGTGAACTTGCTCCCTGAGGTTCATACACCCTGCGTTCTTCTCCGCTCTGGTCTGTGCTAGTTTCTCTGGAGTCCGCACGATGTTGTTGGAGTCGAAGGTCTGAGGTGTTGCCCAGTTCTTCTCCTCGTAGGTCTCCACTGCGTCCCTGAGCTTCGCTCCGAAGGTCTGATTGCTCTTGTGCCTCTTGCTCTTGAAGCCACCGCTTGTCATCTCCGTCTCGATGCGTCCGCCCTCGGCGTCCGACGTCCTCGCCGTTGGCCATCCCAAGGATGAAGACTCGCTTTCTCTGGTGAGGTGCGCCGACTTCACCCGCTGAGAATATTCCTGCCGTTGCTCGGTAACCCAAGCCTTCCAACTCTCGGAGGACATACTGGAGAACTGATTCTCCGTCTGCGGTCTTGGCTGAGATGATTCCTGCAACGTTTTCGAGGAAAACAATTCGAGGTTTGCAGTCTCGGATGCCGTCTCGGATGTATGGGAACAGGTGCCTAGGGTCGTCAGTTGCTTTACGCTGTCCCGCACAACTGAATGGTTGGCACGGGAAGCCTCCAGATAAGATGTCCACTTGTCCACGAAACTTTCCGTATGGGAATTGTTTAACGTCCGTGAAGACAGGTGCCTCATCCAGCTCACCCGCTTCAATCTTCGAGACCAGGTTCGCGATAGGGAATCCTTCCCTCTCCACGTAAGCGATCTCTCGCAGATTTGGGAGAACGCTTCGGAGTCCAAGCCCAATTCCTTCGTATCCAGAACATAGGCTGATGTGTGTAATTGCTTTGGTAGTATCCACATTGTTTCTTTCTTTTTAGTTGTTATTATTTTATTATAGTTCGGCGGTGAAGCTACAGTCCCCGTTGTCCTCAAGGCACTTTAGAATCTTTTCGCCCAGGATTAGGTCGGCGTAGTCGCTAACCTCTTCTTCAGTAATGCCCTCTTTTTCGAGGTCATCTCGGCTATACCAGCCACTGTCCTCAAAGAACCCGTGAACCTTGTCGTAGTCCAGTCTGTCCCTGATCTTCTTGATGCCAGCTTTAACGGCGGGTATGTTGTCTTCGTAGAAGTAGTATTCCAGTGATGAGGGTGCAATCCCATCGACACCGAACTGATCGGCGGCATCGGATGATTGCACTGCAACCCAGAACTTTCCTTCTATATCTCCATTGTAGTATCGTCCCATTTTATTTTCCTTTCTATTTAGTTTGCTAGTGTGAACCTGAGAACAGTTGACTTGGGAGCCACGTATTCCTGGTTCGTTATTGCGTCCACGATAATGAATGGACGCTTGTATGAGCGCTGTTTGTATCCTCGTAGATAGAAGAACTTACCCTTCGGATCCTTGAGCATTGCGCCGAGCCACTCCTTCGGTATCTCGAGGGACTGGTGATGGTCGTTGAGGAAGGTCTCTTCCTTTGAGATCGGGCGCCCTTCATCTGAGAGTAGTTCTATCTCCAGCTTGATTGACGCACTCGTTGATCCGTATCGGCACCCGTTAGTCCGGATTGATACGCCCAGCTTCTCCCCAAGAGAAGCTAGTGCAGTGTTGAGTTCGTTGGTGATGTCCTTGCAGACAGCACGATCCAGTTGTGTTATTTGTTTTGTATTCATTTTATTATCTATGGTTTATGGTTGTTCGTAAAGGTCTTCAATCTTTTTCTGATTTTTTCTGATGTGATACTGAGCTTCGCTCACCTTGTCCATCCAGTATCGAATGGTTCTGAGGTAGCTTTGCTCGGCGGAATCTTTACTGCTAGTAATCGGTGGGTTTTCACCGAATATTTTTTTCAGCTCGGCTTGTTGGTTGCCGATGCTATCGATGATCTCTGATATATGTTTTGTATCGCTCATAGTTTTTTTATTCTGACTCCAGGAATTCCTGGGTCGCTGTTTCTCTTACCTCTTCCCTCTCTTGGGCGCTCAGGAAGACGTCGCACTCTTCGTGCGTATCTTCGTCGTAAATTTTGTATCCTATAATGTCCGAGTCCGTAACGATTGTCCGTTGCCATTTCTCGGTGACCCACTGATCTCCGCATTCTGAACTGCACTCGCAGTCCTCGATCTCAAAGTCAATCTTGACCTTTGCTATGCACAGGTTGCCATTGAGTAGGTCGCATTCTGTTTCTGTATATACGCTTCCGTCCATCATCTGTTCCATCCTTCCTTGATTGTTACCCATATGATAGCTTGCGCCTCATAGGCTTTTAGTTTGTGATCCTCGGCAATCTTGGCGGTGATCGCCTCGATGCGTCGGTATTGAGTTGCGGTGATTGACTCTACAGTATCCACGATGCCCTCTCTAGGCTTGCATAAGCAAGCCCGTATGTGCCACTTGTCGATGGTCACGTGCTTGTCGCTGAGTCTTCCGATATTCATTGCGAACGAGTGAGTCTTTGGACTCTTCGCTACCAGTGTGACATCTCCGCTGAGTATGCCCCACGCTTTGCGCTTGTTCGGATTGTAAGTGCATACCTTGAAGCTATCTATGCTACGGCCTTCGACGTATGCCTTGATCATCGTCTCGGCATCTTGCTTGTTGCGCTCCCACGGGTTGTTAGGTGATAGCGCACTTAGCTCGGCAGCCACGATGTATTTGTCGATGCCGTATGTCTTGCTCAGTTTTTTAGTAAAGCTCTGAGCCTCTTTATACCAGCGTTTGCCTAGGCATATGTTGCGCCAGGTCGCTTGTGATAGCCAAGCTCTTTGATTGTTGGCTATGATTCGATCAGTTGTTTTCGGTAGTGTTCTCTTCATTTTCTATTAGGTGTGGTTTGTCTTTATACCAAGCTCGCAGTATTGCGGAAGTCCAGTTTTTGGGCGGGCTTTCAAGCCAAGCCCTAGTTTTCTTTTCGTGGTGAAGGATCTCGTAAGCGATCCGTTGACTTTCCTCGTAGGGTGTTTCCTTTTTATATTTCGTTTTATATTTCATTTTCGACTAGTTTGTTCAGATGTTCTAGCGCTTGTCGATACGCAGTTCGCTTGTAGAATTTCGAGATGTAAGCATACTCTTCCATCTTTTCCCTTCGTTCTCGCTCTTCATCCTTTTTGCGAATGTAGATACGAATTTCCTGGGCGTCCTCTAGTGGTATGCTCACCCTCCAGCCCCACGGGGTTTTCGGTTTGCTTCCTCGTAGGACTAGCTTGTATTTCGAGCCACAAGCCTTAGCTTGTTGGCGCATTTGCTTGATCAGCGCCCATCCGTCGCTGTCATTCTTTACCTTCATCAGGTAATCGTGCTTTGCTTTATTCATATTTTACTTTCTGTTTTAGTTCGTGAGCCTTTCGATGTCTCGAAGATTGTCGATGTGTTCGTCAATGCTTTCCAATATACGTGAAGCATCATTTCGAGATATTGTCACTTGTGCGACGTTCTGATTCTGAGCAATGCGCAATGCGTTGTCTAGGATCGTCTCCATTGAGAGGAGAGAGTTTTTAATTTGTTTTGATAGTTTCATATTTATTACTGTTTGATGAATTTGATGCACAATGCCTCGAGCGTTTCGAAGCTCGTGTATTCCGTTAGTATAATTCCGTGTTCCTCCTCGAAGTATTCCATAAAACTTCGCTTGTCCCTATTTAGGTATTTATCCCATAGGCTCCAGATTTCAAATGCTTCATCGAATGTTTTCATACGTATCTGACAGTTTGAGTTTGTATGGTGATGACTCTTACGTCTTCTCCCATTGAGGTTATCCAGTCTCGTGCTGGTTTGCTTTTCTGTGCCACTTTCTTGGTGGACTTTGCAAGGGTTGACTTGCGTCTTGCCCGTTTGGACTTTTTCGGTTTCCAGCTCCAGTCGCCTGAGTGTGGAAGCGAGGCAGTGTCACGCCATTGGTTACTTGTATTTTTTGTTTTCATTTATAACATTCTAGAATCTTGTAACAATCCTTAGTGAATTGCTAACGCCCTTCGCTACGTGAAAGCGTTCTAGAGTATCAGGGCTACCGCTTTCAATAGATTCGTTCATTTTACTCACGGCATTCAAAACAAGGCAATTGTAAGATGTCTTGTTTATCGAATTGAAGTAGCCATCGCACATTCGCGACTCGAGCCTTTCGGCTTTTTCCTATTGGGATTCAAATTCATTTTCGCTGGCTGGCATCCCCGAGTGGCAACTCGGATCAAAGCGATCTCAACTTCGGATTTGATTACTTAAAAATCCGCAAAGCGTGATATTCCCATAAGCTCTTTTCGAACCCTCGCTTATCAATATCAAAGTCAGCGATGGAAACAATAGATCACGGAAAACGCTTTGAGTCGATAACTATTTTCGCCTTTTATCGTTTTTTTTTATGAAATTCTTTAAGACATTGATATTAAGCATTTTACAAAGGCACTTTTTTTCACTTTTTTGCGGAAAAGCTCGGAAAAGCTAATCGATAAGCCGTTATTTTCTCTCAAATGGTGCCTATTTGATACCATTAATGGCGGGTTGAACATATTGCTTTCGACGAAAACATTTTGTTTTCTCGTGTAGTTGAAAAGCTGATACAACTTTTGTAGTGCTTTTTTCGATACAGTGTAGTTGAAATGCTGATACAAACTTTGTAGTTGGTTTTCTGATACGTGTATCAATTTTTCTGATACGTGTAGTTGAAATGTCGATACACTCGGCTTGTAGTTGAAATGCTGATACGTTGTATCCAGGATTCTGATACAAACTTTGAGGGGTGGGGGTGTCTAGAAATCTAAAACTTTTTGCTTTATATATACATAAACCCAGCCATTAAAAAAAATACCACTCAAGGGGCTTCTATCCCCAGCCCCAAGCTGGGGGCTAGTCGTATCTTATCTCAGTCAAGTAACTCCTTGTAACGAGATACAGCTTCGCCTGACAGCGAAGCATCTGTAACGTAGACCCGAGGGTCAGACTAGGTATTATCGAAGAGTAATCCGTAAGTCACAGGCGTTATTTTATCATACCCTTCACGCAATCTCAGGGGTATGAACCTATACTGCGGGTGGCTGACCCTTGTTCCCAAGAGGCAGATGTCCTATCGCAGTACCGTGTAGTTTAGTGTCATACGGGTGGCTATTCCCGGAGATCGTTTTCGCCCTGTTACGGGTTTACCTCCTGACTATTTGTCTATATGGATACAGTATGACAACATAGTCAAGTATAAATAAAAAGATATATCATATTTAATGCTTGACAGGTTAATCTTTGCAGTGACACATTGTCCCTATGCAGGACATACCCGATGACAAGGAGGAGCTAATGGCGGAAATATCTGATGCCATTGACTCCGTAGTTGACGTAAAGCAGTTACGGCAGGTCAAGAGCCTATCGCTGTATGACCCCCAGAAGGTAGCCAAGCTACTGTATCTTTACAGTAAAGGAACGAGCCAGACGGCTCTAGTTCGGAAATACAAGTTCTCTAGGCAGACAGTGCTGAATGTATTAGTGGATTACGCTGACCACCTAGGCAAATTGCGGGAGGTTGCTGGCAAGATCTCGGCGAAGAACTACCTCAACATATCCTCCTTGGAGGAGGATCTGATTGAGAAGGTGCGTGACCGTATGGACACAGAGGAGGACTTCGAGGTAAACTTCAAGGATCTCAAGGAACTTTCAATAGCCAAAGCTAACTCATTTCGGGAGGCAATGACCTCGCGGGGCGAGGCCAGTGCTATAACCGAAGACCGCCAGGTGATTACACAGGAGGACTACGAGGCAACTATACAGGCGGCGAGGGACAGGATCGCCAATCTCAAACAAGCCGAAGAGGCAGAACTAGTAGAGGAGGACACAGATGGGTAAAGGATGCGCACCCCGCAAGGGACACAATCAAGACAAGCAGCGTAAGAACTACGACGACATTGACTGGTCAAAGAAACCAGAGCCACCCAAGTCCAAGACAGGTGGCAGCAAATGACAGACGCAGAAGATACGGATGTTATATATGACCAGATTCGTGGCATACTGGGCGAACACTTCCACAACTTTTGCTTCATAGTAATGGACGAGGAGGGTGAGTTGTTCTATGACTACACCAACTACAGGATAGGTAAGATGTTGATGAAGGAGTCCCTTGAGGATCTGAACTCCGAGCTGGGTGATATTGAGTTAGTCTGGGATATAGAAGAAGATGATGAGCCTGACACAGATGCAGACGGGTATGAACTAGTTGACTAATGTCCCTTGAATTCACAGATCACCCTATACTGCCTTCACCTAGTGACGAGGAAATCGTCCTCCTAGGGGAGTCCGATCCCCAGCTACTGGAGAAACTTCACCAAGCGCACGAGGGTAGGATACGTGCTTCCAACGAAGACCCTCTCCGCTACGGCTTTGACCTAGAGGGATGGGTTCGTATGCAGGAGGGACTGAACGAGTTCAATGAGGTTCTAGCTCTCGGCGGAAACAGAAGCGGTAAGACAACTGGTTGCGCCAAGATGGTAATGGATGCGGTCAGTAAGAACGAGGGCGGACACATTGTGTGCTTTAGCCAGAATGCTGACACATCTATCAAGGTTCAACAGCCAGCCGTATGGGAGATGATGCCCAAGGAGTTCCGTAAGAAGACCAAGAGCATAGACGGATACATCAACTACTCAATGCAGAACGGGTTCACCGGGAGTAGCTTTGTCTTCCCTGACACCAAGACCCGTGTGGACTTCAAGACCTATACCCAGTTCAGCAACAACCAGACAATCCTGGAAGGTTTCGAGTTCGGGTTCAAGAACCCAGAGGGTAACAACATCGGCGCCTGGCTGGACGAATACTTGGGCGACGCAGCCCTAGTCAACACTTTGCGATTTCGCCTAGCTACTCGTGACAGCAAAATGCTAATCGGCTTTACGCCGATTGATGGGTATACCCCCTTCATAGCTGACTACTTAAAGAACGCAGAAACTCTGCAAACCAAACCAGCAGAACTACTTAGGGGACAGGAAGTCCCCGTTGCCCAGTATAGCCCATCTAGGGATGCGGCAATAGTATACCTGCACTCCGACGAGAACCCATTCGGCGGATATGATCGTATAGCTAAAGACCTACAGGGCAGACCAGAGGACGAGATAAAGGTTCGTGCATACGGGTTACCAGTCAAGTCAGCTAATTCTCTGCTACCTTACTTCAATACAGAGGTCAATGTATTGTCAGATGAGCCAAACAAATATGGGATGACGTTCCCGGACATATCTGACACTAGCAAATACACAGTTTACCAGGTCGTTGACCCCGCTGGGGCAAGGAACTACACAATGATCTGGGCAGGAGTAAACGACATCGGGGAAGTATACATCCGAAGTGAGTGGCCTGACAGGGCTACCTACGGAGAGTGGGCAATGTTTGGTGACCCCAAGTGGAAATACGGACCAGCAGCCAAGAAGATCGGGCTAAATGTTGAGGGATACTGTGAGTTATTCAAGGAGATCGAGGAGGATCTAGGGCTAGAGGTCACCGAAAGGATCGGTGACTCCCGCTTCTTTGCTAGGGAAAATGAGAACAATGACGACCTGTTTACCTCGTTCTACGACTACGGGGTAAGTTTCATACCATCAAGCGGGGTTATGGAGGAACAGGGCATAGCTGCCCTAGACGACTGGTTCAGTTACAATCCCAATATGGAGATAGACGAAGCCAATAGGCCTCTCTGCTACATACACAGTGACTGCGGAAACTTGATTGACAGTTTAATTAATTACAACTCAAGGGGAAAAGCTGACGAATCCCTGAAGGATTTCTTCGACGTTATACGTTACTTGCGTATGTCCAACGGAGGAGAAGGACCAGACTTTATGAGCCAAGGATCAATGCTCACCACTAAAAACAACAAAGGAGGATACTAATGCCAAAAAAAAGATTAACAGATATAGCCGAGGAATACGGAATAACATTTGATAAAGCTCACGACATTATCGTGAACAAACTAGAAGAGGATCAGGTTACTGGTCGGGGTAGGAACTTATGGATCTCCGAAAGGGGTCAAGACATAATCGAGGACTTAATACCTATGGTCACTATACACAGGGGAAATGTAATATCACAAGCCCCTAATCCTAGATTTGTTTTTGTCAAAGCTAGAGAGTTAATAAAGAAGGTTCCGGTAATGATTCCGCTTGCACTATCTGGTAAACTTACGTCGAAGGTAATATACTTTGAGGCTGATCATTCTGGTGATAACGTAAAATATAAATGGATTAAAGCTCCTCAGAGTCAGTAATATATAATTTATGGATTCAGAAAATATCTCAAGGGCATTAACTTATGTCGACAAAACTCCAAGCGTTGACACGCTTCGGAACGCATACGATCAAACAGTAACAGAGCTGCAGTCCTATTTTGACCTGTGTCGATCTAGCTACGATGACCGCAGGAATTCGTGGCCAGGCAAAAGCCGTGACCACCGCAAGCACGGAGCTGACGCATTCCCTTGGGAGGGAGCGTCCGATATGGAGAGCCACGTCATTGATGAACGCATCACTAGACTTGTCTCCCTGTTTGTTGCTTCTTTGAATCGAGCAAACGTAAGAGCTTTCCCAACTGCATTTGATGACATCGGAAGATCCAAGTTAATTTCAAGTTTCTTAAAGTGGATGGTTTCTTCTGGATACATTCCTCGCTTTGGGCGAGAAATGGAACTAGGCGCTAACTATCTGCTAGAGCGAGGTATCCTGATCACATATATTGGGTGGCACAGAGAGGACAGAACTTTCCTTCAAGAGCTAGACCTGAATCAAATTGCTTCCATAGCCCCAGAGATTGCACAGCTTATAGAGTCCGGGGATGAAGACGACGCATTGATTACCCTGATGGAATCCACATTCCCTGGAGTAAAGAAGTCCAGAGCCAAGAAGGCACTAAAGAAACTTCGCAAAGAAGGTAAGGCAGAACTACCCGTAGTTCGCCGAGAGGTTGACGCACCTCAGATTAAAACACTGGCACCTGATGGTGATTTCTTTTTCCCTCCTTACGTTACTGACCCGCAGCGCGCTCCGTATTGTTTTTGGAAAACTTACTTTACTCCTCAAGAGTTAGAGAATAAAGTTTCTACCGACGGATGGGACAAGGACTTCGTTGAATATATTATCGAACATTACCGTGGCGTCAGCTCTAACGGCATTGACAATTTTGAAGAGGGTCGAAGATCCGGTAGCTTAATCAATAACGGATATGAATCCGACGAGCTAATTGAAATTGTTTACGGGTATCAACGGCTGATTGACCCAGAGGATGGAGCCGAGGGTATTTACTGCACAGTCTTTAATCGTAGCTTCAGTGGCAACGAGGAAGCTCCAGGCTTTGCAAAGTTTGAATTGTTAAATGGATACGAGGATTATCCAGTTGTAGTTACTAAACTATCAGAGGACAGCAAACGACTCTACGATACAATGACAATCCCTGATGTCCTACGAGGCATACAGAACCAAGTAAAGGTTGAGAGGGATTCACGTGTTGATCGCAATAGTCTTGCGACCTTACCCCCTATACTGCACCCAGTTGGTCAAGCTCCAAGCGATTGGGGACCTGGTCGAATGATTCCATATCGCCGCAAGGGGGACTTGGACTTCGCACCTACTCCACCTTCACCTACTGGATCTATCGAAATTGAGAAGACTTTAGAACAACAAGCCGACAGGCTTGTAGGTCTAGATGAAACCTCTAGTATCTCTGGGATACGCAAGCAGTTCTTGGTGGACAAGTTCTTGAACCACGCCGCTGAGGTAATGTCTATGGCATTCAAATGCTTCCAGCGATTCGGGCCTGACGAAGTGTTCTTTAGGGTAACTGGAAATGCTGACCCAATGCAGATGACCAAGGGAGACGCTGAAGAAAATTATGACATTATGATTAGTTATGATGTCCTGAACTCAGACCCAACAGCCCAAGAACAAAAGTTACAACAAATTGTAGCCTTGACTCAGATGGATCGTAATGGTCGCATCAATATGGATTCGTTAATGGACATCGCAGCAGCAGCCATTGATCCAGTCCTTGCCGATACAGTTCTACAGCCAGCCCAACAGGCGACTGAACAAATGACACAATTCGTAACTGATGATCTTGCTAAAATATTTGCAGGTATTGAAATGCCTGCTCGACCAAATGGTGGTCAGATTGCTATGCAAATTATCCAGCAATACGCATCGCAACCAGACATCGCTGAACGTCTCGGTTCGGACGAAGCATTTGCGGGTCGCTTGCAGAAGTATGCTGGTCAGTATCAGTTTGCTCAACAGCAGCAAATCAATGCCACTGAGTATGGTCAATACGGAACATCAGCAGCATCTGTTGGAAGTGTTGAGACTCAAGGACTTACACAGGGTTAATATGGCTGATAATAAAAACGCACAAGAATACGCATCAGGCAGGGCTAAACAAAAAAAAGAAATGGAGAGCGTTCCTTTCTTAATAGATTTAATTGCACTGGAATCAAGAGGAGAAGGGATTACTGGTATGAGTATAGTTGCTCGCAGTATCCTTAATCGTCAAAAATATCTCCAGGAAAAAAAGGACTGGGAGGGAGTTCCTGTTTATAAAAATGCTTATTTGACTGACGGCAAAACAGATATGATGTCCCTGCTTACAGCTAGCGGTCAATACGAGCCAGTAAGATCTGACGGAAAACTTGATTACGACGAGCAGGATCCAATAACTGCGGAAGACAGAGATAAGGCACGTCACGCTTTAATCATTGCTTCAAATCCAGAATTATATGCCGATCTCGTTGATGCAGAACAGTTACCACAGGAAGCTTTTTACGCAACTGGATTTAGAGCTAGAAAAGCTAAAGAGGATGCGTCTCAAAATATAGGAAACTTTACATATAAGGGTCACATTTTTAATACAGCAACTGGAACAAAAAAACCATACAAGAAATAGATGACACTCGAAGACGACCTAAACCAATTATCCAACCACGAAGCATTTGCTCGTTTTTTATCAACGGTAGAAGCGCTCAGGGAGGAGTGCATTGAAGAGATGCACCTAGCAAAATCAGAGAACATACAGCAGTTAGCTGGTCGAATACTGACCTACGATCAGCTATTGCAAATGTGCAACTGGAAAAAAATACGAAAGATGCACCCGCAAGCCGATGGGCTTGCTTAGTGTGTTAATATAATTTCATCGCCATCGCTCGGCGTTAAGGAGTGGAAACAACCAAATATATGTCAGACGAAATAGCAACGGAAATCGCTGAATCCGTATCAGAAAATACAGCGGAAACTAATAACATAACAGCGGGTGACTTTGTTGCCAACCGCTTGGCAAACTTAAAGGAGCAAGCAGAAGCGCGACCGGAACAACTCGGAAGCGAAGAAGCTCAACCAGAAGGCGAACCAGTAGTAGAAACAGAGTCAGAAGAATCCGAAACAGAAGCTGAGGTAATTGCGCCAGAAGCTGAAGTAAAGGAGGAATCCGAGAATGTTCTTTCACAGTTAGACTTAGATGATATGTCCGAAGATGACCTTCGTGAACTATCCGAAAAACTTGGCAGTCGCGCAGTAGCACGATTCGGCGAGCTTACCGCAAAACGGAAAGCCGCTGAGGAACGTGCAGCTATGCTGGAAGCCAAGTTGCAGGAAACACCTAAAACTCTCACAGCACCCGAAACAGTAGCTAATAACCCCTTCGCTTCACTAGATACAGTCGAAGCCCTACAGGAAAAAGCCGTTGAAGTAAATTCAGTAATCGAGTGGGCAGAGGATACGTTGTTTAATGCAGATGGATACGGACCAGAAGATGTTGTCGTAACAGTTAACAATCAGGAATTAACTAAAGCTGATGTGCGTAAGACTTTATTGAACTCACGTAAATCAAGAGATAAGTTTCTTCCTGCTCAACTGAATACTATCCAGGCAAAAGAGCAAGGTAACCAACTCAAAGAAAGCTACGTCTCCAAGGCGGTAGAAGAGTTATCTTGGCTGTCTGGAGAGGACAATGACACGAGGCATCAATACAATGCAATTATGCAGGACAAGCGAGTAGAAGATATGTTAAGCAGTCTTCCACCCGACGTGTCAGCACAACTGCCTTACTTGATGGCTCACGCAGCCAACAGTCTTTATGGACGAAAGCCAGTTCCCGCAGATAAGCCAAAGGCTTCTGCGACATTGAACCCGCCGAAGTCCGTTGATTCCGGAGCAACTAAGTCAGAAAAAACTGTGGATCCATCGAGCAAAGCTGTTCAAAAATTAGTACAACAATATCAGACCTCAGGTCACCAAGCTGATTTCGTCAAATTCAGAACCCAACAACTCAAAAACCGATAACCTATTATAAAATATTATGGCATTTTCAAATACCTATGATGTAACAAATACAGGTTCGGCTGTTTCCAATCGCGAAGACTTGACAGATGTCTTGACTATCCTCGCCCCTGAAGAAACTCCCGTCCTTTCGTCCGCACAAAAACAACGTGCGATGGCAACTAACACAGAGTGGACTGTTGACAGTCTTTCAGCACCCAGCACAGCTGGTATCGTTGAAGGCGCAGACGTCCTTGTTCACACTGACCAGTTCGCTGGTCGCGCACGTATGGGCAACTTCACTCAGAAGTTCCGTCGTGACTACAAAGTTTCTGATCTACAAGAAGCTGTTGAGTCCGTTGGTCCAGCTCGTATTGCTCAAGCAGAAGCTAAAGCTATCCGTGAACTAAAGCGTGACATCGAAGCAACTCTTTGCTCCGCTAACGTAAAGAAACAAGCTACTTCTACCGATGCCTACGAGATGACTGGTCTTGGTGGATTCATTGATAGCGCTGCTGCTGACACAACTGTTCCCGCTGGATTTAAAACTCCTGCAAGTAGCATCTATACTACTGCCGAAGCTGCTGCCGCAGGCGGAGCATTCAGCGAAACTGCATTCAATGACATTATCTCAAGCATCTTCGAGGTAAACGGTGTATCCAATGGTCTTGTCCTAGTGGCTGACGTTGGTCTTCGCCGTGTGATCAGCGACTTCGCTCGTCTGTCCACTGTATCAACTGAAACAAGCATCCGCAACGTTAACTATGACGGTGGTGTTGCAGCGATTAAGCTCTCTGTTGAGCTTTACCAAAGCGATCACGGTGTTGTTTCAATCGTCAACGCTAACCCTGACTGTATGCCTAACTTTGGCGGAACAACTGCTAACTCAAGCGGTTACCTCGTCAACCCAGAGTATTACGGTGTTCACGAACTGATCCCAATGGGATCGACTCGCCAGCTCAACAATGGCGGTGGCGAACGTGGTTTCGTTGATTGTGCTTTGACCCTCGGTGTATACCACCCACAGGCTCACGGCTTGATCCAAGACGTTAAGTAAATAATTCTGGCTGGGGGGCGCAAGCCCCCCTGCCTTTTTACTATGCAAGTTGTAAACCAACAAGGAATTTCCGATGAGGAAGTAAACAATGCTTTAATGCAGGAGATTCAAGCGAGTCTTCACGAGGAGAAGCATACAGAAAAAGATCGTTACGATCAGGCACGTAAAGATGCCAGCAGTAATGTCGGCAAGGAACATCCCTTGCTAGGCAGGTGCGTAGCAACAATGCCGCCCAGGGAATACTTTAGATTAATTAAAAAATACGGACACGCAGAGGTTCACTCTAAAGAATTCTTAAAATACTTCCAAAACAAATTCTCAGATCTATCCCCCAATAAAATATAAATACCAATGGCAGCACTATACCCTACACTATCATATGACAACCTAGAGGAACGCTTTAAGTCCATAGCAGGGCTAGCATCACTAGAAACCACTGACGCAGCATTCTTGCGCCAAGCCGTTAATCGCCGTGTTCGCACGTGCTTCGAGCGTTACCCTTGGCCTGATTTTACCGTAATTGGCGAGTCAATAACAATGTTGTCGGCAATGGACAACACTATTCAAACATACGGTACCGATGCTACCAGAGACCTAGCGACTGATTCTAACGTAGTCTTCCGTATTCACAAGACGGACCCAACAGATACTCGTTACCCAGAAGAATATACATATGTTTCTCAGTTAAACGGTGACGGCTATCCATCTGTAAAGATCATTAGCCCATCGACTCTTAACAGCAAAGCCGTGTTTGTAACTTACCGCAAGGATCTAGAGGCTATTATTTCTGATGCTGGAACATATACATCGGGAAGTTTCGGGGATGAAGCCAATGATAATCCAAACATTCCTTATCAGTTCTTTGAGTATTGCGCTTTCGGTGCTTACGCAGATTTCTTACGTGGAGATGGACAGACTGACAAAGCTCAAATCGAAGATCAAAATGCAGAGCTTATTCTAGTTTCTGAAATCGACAAGGTGCGCAATCAAAGCCGTCAGTTCCGTCACGACGTCCTTCAGTATCGTCCACGGACTCAGTTCAATCGTCATAACGTTCAAGCTGGCGGAAGTGCATTAAACAAACCAGAGACCGTTCTTAATAATAACGTTCAGTAATGCCAACCGACGTTACATTCGTTGAAGTCAAAAATGCTTTCCAGGCCATAGCTGGTCTGGAGAGCTTGACTGCAGCTGACGAGTTCTTCTTAACGAGTTCTTTGAATCGTGCAGTGCATCGTGCTTACAATGAGTCCGATAGCTGGCCTCGCTATATTGTTGTCGGTGAATCAAGATCAGTCCTAACTGATCCAGCTTCAACGGTTCCATATGCGGAGACAGGTAAACATACCATTGGAGAATTCCTTCGTATACATAGGGGTCAGCCATTTCTTCGGAACTCTGAAATAGAGTTTGAGTTCTACGTGGATTCGACTGGAGCGCATATAATTAATTTAATTACATCGGATAGCGCTGCGGTATTTGTAACTTACAAGAAAACATTAGTAGCTGGCTTTACTCCTGACAGCACTAATATTCCATCGGAGTTCGTGGATTACATTATCTATACAGCACTGTCAGATTTCTATACTGGTGATGGTCAGACTGAAAAAGCCGCTACAGCGGCTGCTCAGGCTAATCTAATGCTTGATCTAGAACTGCTTCGTTTAGATAAAAAAGCAAACAACAATACAGTCAATAAAAAGTTTTCAACTTACGTTAATCGGCAAGCCCGATAATGTTTAACCCCCTGTGATATAATAAAAAATTATGGCAAGTTCAAGAAATAACGCACTGGAGTTCAGCTCCGTAGGTTCTCAAATACTGGGAGCCACTGATGAGTCAACAGTAACAAACATTGGAGCAATACAGGTTATTAATGACACTGTATTGGCCACGTTGACATCAAGCAATGTAGACACAAGTCTTGAGGTTTTAACGGGAGCTACTCTTCCAGCGGGAACAATTCTATATGGTCAGTTTTCGGCTGTAAAATTAACTTCGGGACTTGTGGCTTGCCACAAGGTTTAATTGATTATGGGTATGGGAATCGGAATAGGCCTAAAGTAATATGTTCTTAGGTTTAAAATGTGCATTAAAAACACAGCGCACATCTAGTGTGGCACCCCCCGCCCCAGGTCCCTTTTATTATATAAGAACTTCTGGGCAGGGGTTTTATTTGCGTCCAGGAACAAAAGACAGATACACTAGACCATAACAATATGTCAAATATAACAGTCTCATCCGATGTAGATACAATGCTGCAATCCGCAGACAATGCGGCAATACTAACCAATGTAGGTGCTGCGCCTACCGCATCTCCAACATTTACAGGAGACGTAACTGCTCCTAGACTAATCACAAACGAAATACAGTCTGTGGGAACTTCGAGCGGAACCGCTCAACCAATAACATACGATTCTAAAGAGCATCGTTTTAGGGATTACGACGAGACTCCTAGTAACTTAATGGTTATTAAAAAAGCTGATGGAGTTCCTATTGGTAAAGTTGGAATTAATCAGAATAATCCAGTATGTGCCTTGCACGTAGTTGGAGGTCACACGACAGGGGGTACGCCTGATGAAGCACTTAGAGTTGTGGGTGCTGGTCTATTTACTTCAGATAATGATACCTCTTTAGTTATAGCGATGGATACGGATAACACTGCAAGCACATCGGATCCTATTCTAAAAATAAAAAGAGACGAGCGGGAGGCTTCTACTGGAAATGTAGAGGAGATGAATCTTGGTTTTGTTGGAGCAAATTCCCTGTATACAAATCAAACACTTAACGCTGGATATATCCAAGTTGAAGGAGGACGGAAGTTTGAAATAGCAACAGGCGCAAGTTCTGCTAGACGACTACAAGTTAGCGATGCGGGCGTAGATATTACTGGAAACATCGTATCGTCTGGATACACCCAATTTGGGTCACTAACAACTACGGCACGAAACGCTTTAACAGCCTCTAACGGAATGGTCATTTACAACAGCACACTTAACAAATTTCAAGGATACGAAAACGGAGCTTGGGTCAATTTAGTTTAATGAACGATATTATATACAAATCAATAATCGGAACAGGGGGCTTTATAGCTACCGTTGAAATTTCTCCCGTCAATGGAACTCTGGGTTTCTGTGTAGGACTAGCGACATTCATATATATGTCCGCATCCGCAATCAAGGTAATCAAAGAACTACTAAAGAAATAATGACACCAGAACTACTAGCAATGCTCGGAGGGGGTATCAGTGGTTTTGTAATGAAACTCATTGGCACCCAGATGGAGAGCCAGGCTCGTCAGTTCGAGCGAATGATTACGTCCCAGCAGGCGGCAGATGCCTCGGCAGATGCAGCGGCAAAACGTGATGGTGGGGTATTGGTTCGTAGGTTCCTCGTTGTATCCACCGTCTTTGCCATTGTAATAGCCCCATTCGTCTTTGCATGGACTGAGGTAGGGGTAAGCGTAGCCAGGGAAACAAACGGCTTCCTAGGGCTATTCAAGAGCCTCAAATGGGACACCGTGCAGGGCTTTGTCATTTTACCAGAAATTAGGCAGACTGCCTTAGCCATCGTAGGGTTCTACTTTGGTTCATCTCAAATCAAATAAAGGAAAGAAATAATTATGCACGGAAGAAAACCAGTAGGTAATTCAGGCAAGGGTTCATGTGGCGAAAAGGGCGGTAAAGGAAAACGTAAAGGCTCTTACTAGTGGCCAAAGAGGATCTCGCGGAACGTCGAAGGATAAGAAAAACCCTGACCGTTGCTCGCCTAAAAGAAAGGCTTTCAGCCTGTCGAAAACAGAGAGATCAATCACTTATAGAAAAAACAAATCATAATGCCAGACAAGTCCAAGATGAAGTGCAACGTGCCACGCCGTGAAGTTCAGGGCGGGAAGAAGTTTGTTGTAAAGGCTTGTGAGGGCGAAAAGGAAAAGATTGTCCGTTTTGGCGATGCCAACATGAGTATTAAGAAAGATCAACCAGCCCGTAAGAAAAGCTACTGCGCCCGTAGTGCTGGTATCAAGGGAGGCAAGGGCAAGATGTCCGCTAACTACTGGAGCCGCAAGGCCTGGGACTGCTAATGTCAATATCTCACAGAAGTAATAGACTTAAGCTCAACGGGATTCCAACTGTTGAGAAACTACAGAATGGTCGATATAGGCTTGTTGTAGAATGCACTACTCTGAACAGTCGTGAGGACTGGTATAGTGCAAACAAGGATCGAATATTTCCTGACTTCGGTTCACTGCAGTCCGCCGCAATGTCCATTGATGGCTTGGCTCCTCGTGCAGGAGAAGCATATAATACCGATGGTGTTATGGATATGCGCTTGACTAAAGTCGAGTCTGGCAACCGTCGTACGATGCAAGGCAAGGGGGAATACAATGTCATTCTTACTTATGAAACATTGGGAGCGACTTTTGTTAATGTAAAGGACGATGATATATCCGAAAGAGAGAACGGACTAAGAACAGTAAAGAGGACAATTATTGCCAAAGCGGGAACTGATTACGTGGACGAATCCACTCCTCCTGTTCTCAAGAAAGTTGGGACCACAACCATTACCTCCCAGGTTGATGCGGAGACTTCAATTACTTGCACCCTGTCGGCTTACGAAATCAATGACACTGACAGCTACCGAGAGGTAAATGAAGTGTATGTTGAGTCAGGAGTCCTGAGCGTATCAACTGATCAAAATTCAATTACAAGCGAGGTTTCAGTCAATGCAATAAACTTCAGCGTAAGCGAAGTTCGGACCGCTGTCACCGCGGTAACGGCTAACCACAACTTGAAGTCCCAATCCACCTCGGATTTTGAAGGCCTGCATAGTCTTCAATATGACTTCGAGATTAGATCAACAACTCTTGCTACCGAATTAGGAGACCCTCAGATTGGAGTCGAGTTCGAGACTGGTGTGCAGACAAATGGTAGCAGTGACTTTATCATTACCCGTCAATACGCAATATCATCTGCAAATACGGCAGCATCAATTAAGACACTGATGCCCCCAGAGATTAATGACCCTATTTTTAATGGGACTGCAGGAACGCAGAAGGCATACCTAGTTGACCAGGAGGTTAGCCCAAACGGATTAGACGGTGCCGTGTTGACACGCACATTTGCAATGATACCAACTCGTATTGACGAGTGGGACGAAATGGTTATTAGGTTTCCTGGAGTAGACAAGGGTCCATTCCAGCTGGATGAAGGTTTTGTCTTTAGGTCCCAGCCTTACAGCGAGTCCGTCCCAGTAAGAATGTGCAGGGAGTTCTTCTTATCGAACCCGCAAAGAATTTGTCGACCTGCGGAGTTCCGTCCAGTTGACAACAATGGAAACCGTGTATCGGTATTAACTGCTGACACAGTTCCGACGGCTGACGAATACATCGGTTATGTTAATTCTGGGACATACCTAAATGACCGTGTATCTATACTCAGGTGGCAGGGAGATATCTGGGAAAGAAGAACAGTGCAATTCAGGGCTGAGTAATGAATAATGAATAATGAGTAAAGGAAATCCAGTTATCAAAAAGACAATTGTTAATATGTCCAGGGGTGCAAAAAATCCTTCAATGGACCAAAGGCTTTCTGATATTGAAGCCCAGATAGCGCCGTTCAAAAGGATGGAGTTACCCGCCGCTAACAATGGCGAAAGGATACTCGAGGCACGAAATATAGTAATACCAAATGCTTAGTAATGAAGACAGATTGCGCCAAGCGCAGAAGGACATGGATGCAATTAATAGAATGCAATCCTCTAACGCTAGTGTCCTTAAGTCACGGGGCAATGTAGTTCTTCCGAATAAGTCGGAGAGGACTGATGTTGAGTTAACACCAGAGAAAATTATTGTATCCGCCTTGGGTCCATTCGATGACGATATGAGACTAAGTATAGGGGGAGTTGATATTTTTAATCCACAAAGAAATGTTAGTTGGTACAATGGCTCCGTGGACTTGCCGCCCCAGGGCAACAGGGGCTGGAGAACGGCTGGATTCAGGGTAGGAGTTGTTACAAGAAGTCAAGCCATTGCCGCTGGGGCCGATTGGGATTTGGGTGCAACCGTAAATGTTGATACATTTGACGGGTGGGGAAATGGATACATGACTTCCCCGTGGACCGCTACGGTAGTTCTAAGCGGGGGACGACCCTCAATACATTCTGGTGGAGTTTCCTTTTCTGGACAATCTTCTACTGCCAATCGATATACACCACCACCCCCAGCGGGATATTTTCAAACTGGACCTCACTTCGCGGACTACTACCCCAATGGTAGCTTTACACTGAATTAATTATTATGCCTGAAATTATTGTTTACACAAATGATGGGGACTGCGCCAATGGCGTAGCCGAAATACAACCTTTTACTACTGGGGATGCAACCGACGAGTGGACCGTTAGGTTCAACAACGGAACTGATTTCTATGAGGTAGATACTGTTAGCATGCAGGTAGGTCACACCAATGGACTTCCTGCAGGGGCTTATGATGATGCGTTTAAGTGGAGCGACAGAGCGGGCAATATTAGCATTGCAGATATTTCCATTAGCGCAGCTGGAGTTCCTACATTAGCCTTTAACACGGGCACTGACCCATTGGGCGGAGTCGTGGGAACAAATGGGGTCTACGTACTTCGTGGACCAGATTTGGATGGATCTATATCAAGTACATCTATTGAATACGCTGGATTGTACTTAGGTTATCCCACTAACCAGACAGAAATATTTACTATACCCAATACTCAAGGTGGTTCCCCAGGCGTAGTTCAATTAACGGCTACTGGAGCTTATGAAGTACAAAACTGGTTAAGATCTTCTGTTCAATCAGCGCATAACATATGGCAAAAGGGAACAGTTGCTAGCGTTTCTATAATTGAACCTGGCTCTGGGTTTACTTCCGACCAGAATCTTGTAGTTGTTGGTACGGGAGTCACCAAAAAATTTATAGAAATCGAAACTTACAACATAACCTCTTTTAGCAGTGGCTTCTTCGAGGTTTTTCAAAATGGCGCGGCAGCAAATATTATATTGACGACAAATTCGGCTAAATACCAGGTCCCGTTCATGAGTGACGAAAGTAGTACTGATATTATTGCAGCCACAACACTATCTCCTTACTCGGACGGAGAGATAACTAGCTCTGTTGAGTATGACGACAGTACATTGATAATACGCCCAGAAACAGTTGCTTCGGCCGCCTTAGCTAAAAGTACAAGCGATCCTACAAAGTGGACTGGCACAATGAACCCAATAAACGCTTATACTAATGCGAGGTTATCGCTCAGAAATAGCACTCAGCTTGATCTTCAAATACGTGGAGACGGTAGAACCTTGTTCCAGGGTCAGCTTACTATTTTAAACAAAATGACCTAACCACCCTGTGGTATACTAACACTATGGCATCTATATACGACTCAGCTCAAGCAAACTACAATCGGCAAAAGGCAAACGCGAACTTTGGTCGAATGACTCAATCGCAACACGATGCCGCTCGTAGGTATGCGGAAGCCAACAACATGGATTACGACGCCAAGCAGGGTTACGGCGCAAAGGGATCCTTTGATACGCAGAGACCAGAGAAAGTAAGGGACCCAAATAAGGGTGAATTCAAGGGTGGCGCAGTTGGTCTTGCTGGAATAGGCGCTGCGTTGGGTCTTGATAAAATGTCGCCCTCCCGAGCGCAGGCAGAGATGGCAAGAAGGTTCGGAGGGGGGCCAGCCAAATTCCATGATGGGACGCCTAACCCTTACAAAAAATATGACAATGTACCCGAATCGATGCGACAAATGCAAATCCGCAGATATGAGCAGTCAAGTGCCTATACCTCCCACTTCGCCGACCAAGCTCCAACTAATGCGCAAAATTCTTCCAAGCCGAAGCCGTTGTCGATGATAGAAATGAATAAATTATCGGCCCAAGGGGGATTAGAAAATCATCTATTTGGAACACCTGTTAGGCAAAAAAAAGCGACAAGGAGCAGCAGCTCATACTCAACTGCTCCAATGGGCTACAACAATCAAACGACGCAGAATAGCGCATACTCAGTTACTCCAATGGGTGTGCCCTCATTCGGCGGTATAACGATTTAACTATTATAACAATTTAACTATTATGGCAGATTTAAACAGAAATGGAATAGATGACTACTTCGAGCGTCCTTCGTACGAAGAAGAATTAAATCAATATATGATGGGGACTGGGGGCTTTGGCGCACCTAGTGATAAGGTATATGTTCCTAGCTTTGGTCAGCCTGCTCCTGGGATTATGGAAGCCGCTCCAGCTATGCCTACTATCGAACAGGCTTCTCCTGCCATGTCTGCATTCGACTTCCCTGTATACCCTACACCGATAGCCGACAGTGTGGGACAGTATGATTACGTTAACCCAATGATGCGGGAGCAACAAATGAGTCCATTTGCCTATGCCCCTACGCCTGTAACAAACGTAGGTCTAATGGGTGAGCCACTTCGCGAACAACCAAGCGTTGAAGAGATCAGAAGCAGGACGGATCCAGACGGTCTCTACAAAACCAATGGGGGTTACGCAAACTATCAAGAAAACATGGCTGGGTTCCGAGGTTTCATGTCTGGATTGGGCCGCGTCTTTACGGATCCAACTGGAAGTAAAATGCGGGATGAAAGATACGGTGTGCCACAGCCAGCTGAAAGTCCGTTTGGGGTAAGAATGGACAACCCGATGATGCAACAGCAGCCCATAATGTCACCTACCCCACAAGTTGACAGTGTTTTAAATTATGGCGTTGGACCATTCCAACCAGGGGCCATTGACTTTTCAAGTCCCCCTACGAGTAACGATCCTACGTATGATGAACTAGTAAGTCGAATAAATGACTACCATAACGAAATTTTTCCTGAGCAACGAGGCAGTGAAATTCCAGGGGATCCATACCCTATACCCGAAATCTACGCACAGCCAGAAGCTACATTTCTTAGAGCCGACGGAAGCATTGGTCAAATATTTCCAGGAGGGCGCATAGGTGATTCGTTCCCAGGTAATCCCGATACTCCCGTAGTCGGAAGCCCTCTTGTTCCAGGCCAACAAACCTACCAGGGTACCAACCTCCCTGGCGGTGTTGGTTATCAGCGCGCACCAGAGGGAATGGTTTCCACTATAGGGCCTGATGGCAGAATGATCTTTACTACACAAGAGCAGGCTAATGCAATAATCAGCAGTAGGTCCAATGGCACGAATCCATATTTTGTACCCCAGGAATCAACGGGGTCTTATTCGGGGGGTCCAGTGGCCCCAGTGGCTCCAGTGGCTCCAGAAGAAAATTCACTCCCTAGGGGAGGAAACTATTACTTCCCCACTCCAGGCGCAGGCCCCATGTTTGGGACTGGTTCACTGGGTGGCGTTGTACGAGGTACAGTCGAGGACCCTGAACCTGTTGGACCTACTCCTGTTCCACAAGGACAACCAGGAAGTATGCAACGCAATTTTGTTGATAGAATAGCAAGAGATGGGCCTCTTACTAGGGCTGAAGAAGCCGCCGCTATAGAGTTCGCTAGGAGCAAGGGATTGAACTTTGACCCCGTTACTGGATACTCACCAGCTTCAGCGGGAGGGAATCAACCAAATGTGAGGTCAGCCCAACAAGGAGGTCCTACCAGAGGCATGACAACAGAGTTCAGGGATGCTAATCAAGACGGAACAGATGACAGGTCACAAGGTCGTGCCGTCCCATCTGCTTACAATGAAGCAAGTATGGAGAGACAGATTAAGATAGGTGGAACTGGATTCAATGAAGTTGACAGCGAAATCCGCCAAGCTCGATTGAAGTCAATGGACAAGCGTCCAGGTGAAACTCAGACAGAAAGAGATACTCGTATAGCACAAAGCAGAACTCAGGGTTCTAAGAGAAAAGGTGCGATCAGTCAGGCGGACATGAATGATATAGTAAAGGGTAGCTCCAGAGGAGCGTCCGCGGGAGATGTTGCGAGGGCTTTAGAGTTAAAGCAAAGATACGGCTTGAATAAATCCCAGAAAGCTCCCGCCAAGGACGAGTTAGCCGAGGCTACAGCAAAGGTTGACCGTATGATTAGAAGCGGAACACTACCCCCAGAAATGAGGAATGCGGCTATACAAAAAGAAGTGGGCCTAGGTTCTCTTGGTGTTGGCGGCGGTAGTTCACGTACTAGTTCTAGTGGTTCTGGCGGTTCTGGTGGTTCTGGTGGTTCTGGTGGCATGACAACCACGGAGTTCAATAGGCTTAACACAGATTTACAACCAGGTGGATCCCTGCACAACATGGGTATAAGGGTTGACCCATCCACGATTGACCCCCAGACTGGAGGCGCTCGGATTTATAGATTGGACGATGGTGGATTTGGCAGATCATTCGAGACACCAATACCCCAAGAACTCCTCAAACGACTTGCTCCTTATGCTAGACAAGTAAGACACGCTACATTAAAGGAGGACTACAATAGAATAGGTTTGACGAGGAATTCTACGAACCAATTTGCTGGATCAAAATAATTAAAATATATGGCTGTTTCAAATGTCACTTTACCTAATGGCGAGCGTGTTAACATATCCCATGATGATGGTTATTCTGAAGTCGACATCCTTGACTTCGCTTACCGCGAATACGTTACTAACACGGACCCTGGTAGCGCATTTGGTAGAGGTATAAGGGACGGCGTTGACCTCCTTCAGACTTCTTATGGTTCAACCCTTGAGGGGATTGGATCATTGCTGGACTCGGAGTCCTTGCAGCAAATAGGTGCCGATACTATTGCCCAACAGCGCGGGGAGATTGATGCGGAAGCATACCGCCAGCAACAATACGGTGACGGGGACGATGGTATAATTGATTACGCCATGAACCTAGCTGGTTCCTCCGCCCCACAGATGGGATCCACATTTGCTGGAGCCGCTGCGGGTGCAGCCATTGGAGCTGGATTTTTTGGAATAGGTGCTGCGCCAGGAGCAATCATAGGTGGCTTCTTGGCCAATATGCCTTACTTCTATGGTGACAATAGAGAGCGCCAGAAGGAGGCCATTGAGCGAGGTTTCAGGACTGAGATGGACGAAGGTGCGGCTGCACTATATGCCGTCCCTGCATCTATCCTGGATGCTGCATTCTCCGCCTTTGGTGCCAAGTTCCTATCGTCAGGATTGCTTAAAGCTGGAGGAGGTTTGCTTACACGAGCAACAAGGGGTGCAGTCGAGGGTGCTATTATTGAAGCTCCTACAGAGCTAGGACAACAGTTCCTGAATCGATACCAGGCTGGTCTACCTATTGATAGTGCCGAAGCTAAGATGGAGTACATGGAGGCCGCTAAGGGCGGCGCCCTTCTTGGTGGTCTATTTGGTGGTGGTGGTAGGGCCGTGTTTGGTAGCAAAGAAGGACCCGATGCTATGCCTGCACCAAAGACTGAAGAGACAGTCCAGATGCCTCCTTCGGTTACTACGCCTGAGGGACAAGCAGCATCTCCAGAAGTAGGAGAGATCCTTGAGGGCGCTCAGCCATTGACGGATGAAGACATTCAGAGGGCTATAAATACTGCGGACACGTTGGAGGAGCAGTTCCCTGGACAGGATTCCATTAGGCAAGAGCAGATGGATCAATACCGATCCGACATTGAGAACAAGAAGCGGGTAATGCAAGAGCTGGATACCGCTCTTCAGCCAGACCAGCAAGCTTTCGATGAGTCCCTTATAAATAGACCTCCGCCCGTAGAGCAAGATAGTATGCCTACTTTGACGGAGGAGGAATTTGAGGCACGGACTCGCCAATCTCCAGATCCCTTTAGTCCAGACGCTACGTCCCCCGAAGTTGGTCAAGCGGTTCCCGAAATTTTCACGGCACAGGAAGAGGCTGCATTGGAAGCAGAGATGCAACGTGCAATATCAGGGGACATAGCCCCAGAGGGTACTGTCCCCGTGGATCCTTTTGTTGAGAATGCAGAGACAGAGGCACAGCCTCAGTCCATTGTAGAATCATCGCCCGTAACAGCGCCAGCCCAGGAGGTTGCATTCAAGATAGAGACGGACAATAACCCAACCTACACTAAAGGTGGTGGTCAAAGGAGGGTGCTGGGTTATAAGGTAAGAGCCAAGGATGGTCGGAACTATTACATTGAGTCAAATCCTGATGCAGATGCAAAAAACAGGTTCTATGTTTACTCTGGTTCCGAAGGATATGCAGGGGGACAAGAAGCCTTTGAGTCATTCCCAACGAAGAAAGCCGCTGTGGACTTCCTGAGAGAGAAAAAGCCAGAGGCCGCACCCCAACCAGAGGGTGCCTTAACACAGGAGGAGACTGAATATCTTCTTGGTCAAGCAGGGGTGGACGTAACTGGGGAGCCAGAAATTACAAGTGACGAAGTCCTTACGGATGAGCAAATACAAAGGGGTGTTGAGTCAGAACAAGGAGCGACCGTTGAGTCCGACATTGACGGCGATGTATTTGTTGGAGCCAGCCCATTTAAATCTCCCGTTCAAGGAAATGCACCAATAATTACAAGGGCCTCATTGGCGGGCAAAAAGTTATTTGCTTACTTCTCTGACAGAACCAGGGTAGGAACATATACTGGGATTAACCCTAACAGTGGGATTAACGTAGAGTTGCAAGGTGGACCAATGTATCCATTTATGGGCAACAATCTGGAGAAGAAGGCTGGCTGGGCCTTTAGTTCTGAAGGTATGTTTACTCGGTTTTTAAATAGAGTAAAAAAGACAGACGGGGTAGGCTTAGTTACCCTGTACTCAAAGGAGAACCTTCGTGCTAATCTAACATTCCTTAAGGCGTATGTGGCTGAAATAAATTATGCGATTAAAGAAGGGAATATCACCGAGCAAAGATTTTTGGAGATTGCCAACAACCTTAGAGAGGCTGCCGTAAAGTCAAAAAAGAAGACTAACAAACTATTAGATAAACCATTTAAAAGCATAAAAGATTTCGAGAAAGCTCTTGCTGGTGCAACCTTTGATGTCCGTGCTGCTGCATTTTTTGGATACAATAAAAACAAAAAAGGAGACAATAAGGGTAGCAAGATTGGTGCGGACAAGTTAGTTGAAGAAGGCTTTCCTAACATTTCAACAATGGTTGACTTGTTCAATGACCCATCCCTTGATGGATTAGAGAACGGGACCATCGTATCAGCCGTTCAGTTTGATCAAAATCAAGATGGTCCATCTACAGCTACTACGCTTGGCGTAAGCGAACACACTAGCTACAAGGTTGTTATAAAGGGAGAGGGACTAGGTTTCTTCTCTGACCCAGTTCTAGTATCTGATGTGATACCATCCATGGGCAGACCTCGCAGGGCCGTAGAAAGAAGCGCCGAAACATCAATGGCGGATGTTCAGTTCCAGCAAGAAGTAACAGCTGGGACCGATACTGGTCCCGAGATAGCTGACATAATCAACGAGGGTAAAACCTTTGAGAATGCTGGTCAACTGGACCGCTTCATCAGTGCGGTATTTGCTCCCATAGCTCGCAAGCTAGGAGTTGATATCGTCGCTAATTACTCAATCACTAGGGGCCTGCAATACAATGTAACGCAGGGTATTATTGAATACAATCCTGTTGCTGTTATTAACAACACCAGGGACTACTTGACTGCTGGTATGCGCGAGGAGTTAATCCACGCTGCGATGCACAAGGTTCTTATTAACCAGAACAAGGGTAAGAATAAAGTAAAGGTCTGGGTGGACTTTATGACCAAGCTCGGCAAGGACCTGACTCCTGAGCAAAGAGAAGCCCTGGCTGGAGTGTATAATAACTTAGGTGATGACATGGAGTTCGGCGCTGAGTACAGCAGAGCTGTTATACAGGAAGGTCTTTACGGGGACATCACTGAGGTATATGCTGAAGGCAAATCATTTGACAGGATCAAGAAACTCTTCCGCTCAATACAGGGATTCGTTGCTAGAACATTTGGCTCCGAGGTTTCTAACCCAGAAGTAGCTGGTGTTATACGGGCATCCGCGGATTTGCTCAAGGCAGTTGACCCATCAGTGCGCCCAAGTAACCAGGTAGTAGTAGGGGCCGCGATAAATAACTCTGTGGATCTGAACCCGAACTCGGAGATAACTTCGCAGGATGTGGTCGAAGCAGGGAAGCCACCTAGCAAGCGCAAGGTTGACCTTAACTTCGCGGACAAGTATTTATTCACGGTTAGTTCTGTCCTAGGTAAGATACACCCAAGGCTTAAGCTACTGATACGGGATTACTACGGACTGATTCAGTCCAAGGTCCTGTCCTACCAGACTGCGATGGCACCGTTCTTCAAGAAGATGCGGGGTATCAAAAACAAGACGGACCTCAGGAGACTCAAGCAACTCCTTATGTATAGCCCAATGGTTGCCGACGCGGGCACCGCTGAACAGGAAGCACTCCTGGCTAAGTACGGCATGCTTGAGGACTACAGGAACCTTGTTCGTCCCGCCCTGGATAAACTCAGGTCCGACCTAGCGTCTCAAGGTGTAGAGGTAGGCGATCTGTTTGATTACTTCCCGCGTCGAATCAAGAACTTCAAGGCACTACAGGCAGTCAAAGCCTACTGGGGTAAGACGGTTGGAAATAGTTTCAGGGACTTCATTGAAGCCAGGAACAAAAGGATACTCGTCGTTCGTTCCAAGATGATGGACCTCAATGAAGAGCTTGTGAAAGCTAGTGATGATGGTGACCAGGCTGGGGTTCAAAGAATAAGCCAACAGTTAAAGGATCTATCGGCTCAGGACAATGTAATCATAAGCGTAGGAAGCAAGGAGACTGCACTGCAGGAAGCGCAGGAGTGGGACAAATTTATTACACAGCTCTCCGCAAGCAACCCTGATATGCTACCAGGCAATGCCCGCGAACGTGCAATTAAGGGGGAAATCCCCGATGAACTTCTGCAATACTACGAGGACCCAGCTCCAGCAATGGAGAGTTACATCTTCAACATGGTGTCCGCTTCGGAGACGGTTAGCTTAATTGGATCCAGATTTGTTACCAACAAGGAGGGAACCAAGATGGACCAGGCTAGTAAGCTAGGTAGGCTCATACAAGAGCTACGTGCTTCGGGTGCCATCATTGATGAGCAAGCGGACCGAACAATACCTGAGATAATGAAACTTATACTTTCTCCCAAGAAAGGTGAGTCCAGGATCTTGCAGTTAGCTCGTTCGCTTGGATACGGGACACTCCTAGTTGAGTTCACCTCTACCCTATCGCAGTTATATGACCTCCCGTTCATCATGCTGGACAATGGATTCTTTCCTACGCTTAACGCAATGTTCGGGAGTCGCCTCAAGGGTTCTGCCTTCGGGATAGATACCGAGAAGATTAGCCAGGAGTTCGCAGGGGATGACAAGTTCCTTGAGAAGGCTGTTCGCCTAGGTCTTCGTTCTACTGGTTTCACCAAGCTGGACCAGATCATGAAGGAGACTAACCTGACAGCTAACTACAGGCGTTACCGCAAGCTGGCTAACCTTTACTTCAGTGACAGGAATGACTCCAAGATCAAAGTATTTACAGCTGAACTTACTGCACTGGGATACAGCCCTGAGGAACAGAACCAATTGATTCTTGATCTAAAGAAGGGGGACCAGGACTCAGCCCTAGTTCGTAGCCTGCTGTTTAATAAACTAGCGGAGACACAACCTTTGACCTCGGCCGAAATGGCTATGGGTGTAGTAGGTAACCCGAACCTAAGAATTGCTGTAGCAATGAAGTCCTTCATGATTAAACAATTGGTATTCACCAAGGACAGAATGCTTGCGGATATGTTTGGGCCAGGGAAAACCAATGCACAGAGACTAAAGGCATCCAAGGATCTGACCAAGTTGCTGGCCTTCATGCTACTAATTGGTGTCCCAGTTGACGCCCTCAAGGATCTCTTGGCTGGCCGAGTAGGATACCTTGATGATTACCTCTTTGACGGCGTGTTCCGTATAGCTGGTGTTAGTAGGTATACTGGATACAAAATTCGTACCGAGGGTATTGGCCGTGCGGCATTTGATTACGCAACTCCAGTAGCTTTCCAGCAGGCTATGGATGCGGCGGGTGAACTACAGAAGGTGACCAGCGGAGAGAAAGCGTTAAGCCAAAGCAAGTTCGTTGCATACGCACCGTACTCGGACGTAATCAATCGTATGTTCGGATTCCAGAAGGTAAAGGAAAGAAGGACACTCAAACGTAAGTCGAGCGAAGGGGAGTACCCACTGTTCATACCACCTGGCGCCCTGTAAAATAAAACAAAGCCCCTTGTAGGGCATCCTAGTGCCGAATCCTTGTGCAAGGACTGGGTAAACGAAAAAGCCCCACCCCCCAATCAACGAGGGGGTGAGGCTAGGCAACAGGCAGGGAATGAAACAGGAGGCAATGATTAACCCCCCGCCCTGGATTACTCCTGGGGCTTACCCAATTGTGCCTTAAATTTTCTTTTCCATTTAGTATAAGTAGATGGAGCTATGTTACATAGTTCGGAAGCGATCTTATATGTGTACCCCTCGTCCCTGAGTTTGTCAATATCGTGAATCGTCTGCATCTGCTCATCCTCTGTTAGGCTCACGGGGGACCTGTTGTCCCTGCTTGGCAGGACGTGTTCCGATGTCCCGAACTCTTCCTCTAGTTCCTCGATGCGCTTCATCTCCTCAGCGATTTTATCATAGGCCCAATCGACGAAGTTCTTTTCGGATTTCCTATCGTTGTAAAACATATCGTTATTAGATTCCATAATTACTTCCATCCTTTCGCTCTCTTGGAGTGCTTCCATCCTCCAGGGTTAATGCCCCATCCAGATATACTTCCAATCTTGTGGTATTTGCAAAGTTCTTTTCTGATAACCTTGCCTAACTCCGAGGCCTCCCTTATTTGAATTGATACTGAGCAGCTGTATTTATCATTCAGAAGTTCTATAAATGATCGGGGGGTGATATGCATAATCTCTCTAAGGTTTTTAGAAATACTCCTGAAGTGCTTAGATGGTCTTCGACCTGATCCTTTGTTAGACATTATTCAAACCTCCCTGTGCAATGATAGAATTTAAAGAGTCCACCTACATCCCTCTGCCCCTCTCGGTTCTTGGCTACGTTGTATATTAACTCCGTGTAAGGGCCGTGACTGTCGTTACCCTTGGAGGAATCGAAGTCACCCTTGGATGGATACATGAGAAGGACTATGTCCGCATCATTCTCAATATCCCCTGAGTCCTTGAGGTCATAGAGTCTAATCCTTTCACTCTTAGCTCCCTCTCGGTTGACCTGGGCTAGAAGGATAACCGCGATGTTCAGGTCCAGAGCCATCTGCTTTATCTTGTGAGAGATGTCAGCTATGCCTTCGGACTTACCCATCTTCTTACTGTCAAAGGGTATGAGTTGTAGGTAGTCCACTACCACTAGCTTCACGCCCTTCTTGCGGACCAAGTGACGGGCCTGGCTGGTTAGGTCATCAGCGTTTCTAACGCTATGGGATGTGTAAAGGGGTAGCTCCGCGGACTCCTTGACCACCTTCTTGAACCGCTCTTGCTGTTGGTGATTAGCTACTCCGTCCTGAATGTTTCTTACATTGATACCAGAGATGGTCTGTATCATGCGCTTCATTAACTGCTTCCTCGGCATCTCGAATGAGAAGTAAGCCGTGGGTGTGCTGTCCTGCTTCATGGCCTTGGTTGCTATGAATAAAGCCAATGCGGATTTACCGCAGGATGTAGGGGCCGCGAGGGTAAGAACCTCCCCTGCCGCGATGCCACCGTTACCCAAGTATCCATCAAGTCTATCGATGTTAGTCTTTACTACGTCGGGGGAGAAGGTGCCGTCCTGCATCTTCTGGATGTCCTCAAGGATCTCTTCGGCCGAACCAGCTACGGAGAACGTGTCCGTGCCCAAAGTATCAACCTTAAGTATATCATTCTCCAGGGATGCTCTGATCGCCTGGGACTCAGCTGATTCGGACTCAGCTTGTTCTACAGCAACTCGGCACCCACGAATGAGTGACCTAAGCTTACTCTTCTCTGCTACCAGCTTGGCACAATACAGGGCCTGCAAGGGGGTCTCAGCCTCTTCCATTACGGAAAAGATGCCAGACATGCCACCGACCTCTTCGAGGCCCTTGGAGGCTTTTAGATTCTCCTGCAAGGAGATTGCATCCAATGGCTTTCCCTTCTCTACGAGGGACGCTATGGCGCTGAAAAATAACTTGCCCCTGAGGGTATAAAAATCTTCGGGTGTAACAATGACGGAGACCGTATCGTAAACAGAGTAGTCCCCATCCAGGAGACAACAGGCAATTAGTTTGTATTCGGCTTCTTCGTTATGCGGGGGCTTTGTTGTTTCGTTCGTTATCATTTTTAAGTATGTCTAACATAGAACGAAGACATTGACCAATTGCGTTATGTTTGATCAATAAACTTTTAGGAATACCTTTTGTGTCCATACCCTGGTGCAGGTTGATTGTAAGTTCAGTGGCTTCCATCATCTTCTCGTTCATATATTTTGTAGTAATGTTATGTAGTATACTTGACCCCCCTGCAACGTGCAAAAGGGCCAAGCATTCTATCATGCGGAGTTACTCCTTTTCAGCTCTATCGAGCATCCCTATGGCTATCAACGAGTAGCCTATTAGGTCGCGGAATATGTCCTTGGATTGATCGCCTTTAGTAACAACTTTAAGCTGACCATCCGTACAGAAAGCCTTAGCTCTCTGGAATTTGTCCTGCATCCTGATGCAGACTCCAGTAAGAGGATGAACCCCGAACTCAGTTGAGCCATCAAAGTTAGCGAATGGGTTTTCGCAACTCTCACCTCCCGTGTAGTCCGTGTTCTTATTAGCAGTCATCTCCAATATGGATTCAACTTCATCTCGGCGGAACTGGTCCCACCATATCTTATCGAAGTCCTTCACGATTTAGAACGGTGCGTCGTCTATGTTTGGGGTAACAACAGGGACCTCCTGAATATTTTCAGATGCCTCTAGCTGTTTATCCTCAGGCGCGTAGTCCGCGGCTAGGGATAGCAATGGTTGGCCGCTCTTCCCTTGTTTCTTCCACCCCTTGAGGTAGTATAATCCTGGCTTGGTAACGAAAATCTTACCGTTGTAGTCTGGATGGTTTTCTTTCTGCTTGCGGTCATTGATGCCGAGCAGTCCTGTGTTTTCTCTGTATGTTGCCATATGTATGTATTATTATTATTATTGCGGGTTAAAATTCAGTAGTCTTGTTGACGGGCTTAGGACTGTCCTTGCCGTGCTTGTTGGTTGCATCTGGGTCCTTGGTATCATCGATAGCAAAGAGGCCGTTAAGCGCGTATTTACGTGCATAGGAACTAGCAGAGCCAGTGATCTGTGCCTGGTCCATTCCCTTCTTGGTCTCGGCGTGTTCCGCTTCTCCCTTTGAAGATAATAGGTCCGAGGTGTCGGTATCATAAAGAGTTGCTGTCGCTTCAACAAACAACTTGGCACCCTTCTCAACAATTTCATCGGATATAATTAAGCAACAACCCCACTCTGCCAGTAGTGGTTTTAGTGAAGTAAGAATATCTTCGCAGGATCGGTAGCTGTATCCACCGAATTTATTAGTCTGTCCCTTAGGAGCTATCAAAGAGGACTGTATCCCCTGTAGTTTTTTGCGTATGTTTTTATCTGTCATAACTTTGTTTTATTAGTTTACGGTAAAGTTCGGAGCGATGGTTCTGATTGGAACAGTTGTTGATTTCGTCCTCAGTTGCGCCAATGGATTTAAGTTCTAGTGTCTGCTCTTGGGCTGTCAACTTGTTTTTAAACTTGTTTGTAAGTTGTATAAGTCCCACGGGGTGAAGGACATCCAGGGTCTCTTGCTCAAGGTATGCGGCCATCGCATCAAGCACACCAGGTAAGTGTTCCTTCTCTCCCTTGCACATCCTCATGTAGAAGTTCTCCACCTTTCCTAGTAGGCTGTTTGCCTGTCTGGATATAACACCTCGGACCAACCCAGTCTGGTGGTCGTGGTCCAGAACCCAGTCATCTTTCTTCGTGGCAAGGATGGGACAGCACAAGGGCTTGTTGTTTTCTCTGTATTCTTTTATCTTATTTTGAGGTAAGTAAGTCATAATTATTTATCAAGTAATTGTACGGGGAGATTTAGGATGTCGCTCATTTTTACAATGCTGAGTAAATCGCTACGGCCGTTCCTCGTGTATCCTTTATACAATGCATCTGATCCACGGTTAACCTTGTCATCCAGGTTGCACTTCTTACTGGCCATTTCGTAAAGATACTTCCTCTTGATCAGAACAAAATCATCCTGCCTCTCGAAGGCAATGTAATCCACATCCGACGCCAGCCACCCTCGGTCACCCGCAGTGTTCTTGAACTCCAGCCAGACCAGTTCGTCCTGCTCGGAGCTGTCGCTTCTATTGACTCTCTTGCGAGCCTTGACGTCAATCGTCCCCCGTTCGGTGATGTAATCAAAGTGCTTGTATTGCTCCTCAAGGGTTGAGCGCCTGTATTTTATACCTCGTTCATCGAGGATGTCTTGGAAGGATGTCTCGACGTTCTGGCCTCTGTTCCAGCTGGGGCTATCGATAAAATCAAATGTCTTCATGGTGCGGTAGGGGATTGGGTTAGTATTAAGTTACTTCTTCAACGGAAATTATCTTACCCGTGCCACCTCTCTTAAAAACACAGGTGCCAGTCTTGTCGGGGTTTTTCTGTAGTATCAATTTAACTGCATCGCTTGGGTTGTGCGCCCACTTTAATGTCCGACCTACGTATCCCTCTGGCATATCTTTACGGGTGTATTCAATCCTGTATTCAGTCATCGAATACCACGGTGAATCCTGCGCCAGCGTTCACACCAATGACATTGTAATCAATCCATTCCATTGCCTCCAGGTCTGTCATGCCGTCATCGGACATAAAGATGTCCACCATCTTACTGTGCAGGTAGCACAATTGTCCTCCGTGATCTACGCCAATGACCGCCTCGTCGAGGCCGTCGAATCGGATTGCATTCGGGTCACAGCAATCCAAGTAGTATTCTATATCCTGAGTATTTTTTGTATCCATTACATTCTAAGTAGCCAATAAAGTTCAGCACACTTCCTCGCTATCTTGATGCCTTCCTCCATTTGTTTTTGTCCCCACTCCTTGTGGTAGTGCTTCTTCGTTTCGCAATCAACTATAACGGATATGCAGGAGGGCAGGTATTGAAGATCGTGTTCCTTCATTAGCATAAATGCTTCTACTGCAAGCTGTTGGCAATCCTTGTCATAGGTCTTAGCCTTGCCCTTCGTGTTAGTCCTGCACTTGTAGTCCGCTAGAAAAACTTTGCCCTCGGAGTCATGGCCGATGAAGTCCACGCTCCCCGCAATCTTGATTCGGTTATTCGCTATGATTCGCTCGCAGGCTATTGGCTTAACGCCATTGTCCCGAACCCACTCTACGAATGGCATCGCCCACTCGTCCCATGCACTGGGCTGTGGCTGATCCTCGGCTCCCAAGAATTCGTATTGAATATGATCCTCAATAACCTTGTGGACTGTCGTGCCGAACGTGGAGGATTCAATCGTGTCCCCCGTAATCGGGTGCGTCCTTGTGCCGTAGGTCAAACGCTCAATCTCCTGCCATACTAGGTTCGGATACTCTCTTGCTAGGGAGGTGATCATCCTGGGCTTGTAGATGCCGTCAAGGAATGCGTCCTTTACTATCCCTAGCACGGTGGTCACCGATGGGTAGACCTTGTGTTGCTTCCGAGCCTTTGCGGGCGTCTCGATATCTGGTTCAAATTCTGGGTTCAGGACGTCGTTGCAATTGTAGAAGTGAGCCATAATATTTTTTGAAAAAAAAGGGTGAAGGGCTATAAAAGCCCCCCACCCTATCGGTGTCAACCCCCTTATGTGGGTTCAGATTTCGTCTTGATCCATTACGTATTCAATCGCCTCAAGTAGAGTCGAGTTCAGATTCTCAGAGAATGGATGCGTTACCAGCCTAGCACTGTTCTTGCTCCAGATATTAACGGCCTCAACGTCCCCGTCGAGGTTGACCTCCCAGTCGTGAGTCATCTGATTGGACGCGAAGTAATACATTACGTCCGATGCTTGTCTAGGTGGTAGCTCACTCTGAGGTGGGATTGCGTACTGATCTCCATCCCGTAGACCTTCGCCCGCTTGCTGAATAACAAACTTGCCTTGTTCGTTTACTAGCAGGATCTGGTCATAGGGGTCAAGATGATCTGCTCGACCATCTGGGTATGTGTGTATTTTTAGGTTCATAGTTCTGTGGGTTCGTCGAATATTTCATCTTGGCATTTCTGACACAGTCCAGATATCGCGTATTCGGTAACGGACAATGCATCGGTGAACTCATTAGCCTCCTCCTTACAGACAGCACAGATGCCAGCCTGCACCGCCTGCTTGGGGGAGATTCCATTGAGGGCTTCTAAGAAAGCCTCAAGCTCTGGGTGTCGCTCAACTGGTTCTACCATGATGATACGCTTACCCTGCGGGAGGTCTTGGTCAAGTCTAGATATCATGGCTGGCTACTGTTGGCTCCTCAAAGGCCGTGAGTATTTGTTTGATGGATAAGGTGCCGCCGTCATCGTCCTCGATGTGCGTGTGGTCAGTGTGCTTCCGTATGTGGTGCAACAGGGTTCGAACGAGATCCTTTGGATACCAAGTGGAGCCATCGTTTACTCGCTCAATGAGCATAGCCTCACCTTCTAGGGTTCTGGGTTCTGATATTACCCTGCATTTGGAATCATTCCAAACACGCCCCTTCACGCACCAAGCGTTGATGGTGTTGCTATCCTCGCAGTAGTCCAAGTAGTCACCACCGCAGTTGTGAACCAGCTTGAACAGGAACTCTATCTTCTTTTCGATTTGTTTTTTCGTCATGTTATTTGTTTTTGATTATTTTTTCTGTGGATGTATAGTAGTTACATAGCTGATCGATACTCATGTCATCGAGAGGAATAAAATCTTCGTCCCATCTCTCAAACTTCTGTCGGTAGGCCATGCACCTCCGCATGACATCTGTTTTTTCATCAATGGTTTTTAGGTATGCTTCTATGTCCATGTCGTTAGTTATTATTAAGTAAGTCCGTGAGCCTGTCGATGTTGGCATGATCGTCCACGCCAGAGAATAGGATGAATCCTATCTCTCGACCGACTGAGTCCATCGGCTTTCCGTATTCCATGTAGCTGAACTTACCCCAGTCTGGGATGTAGTAAACAGTCACGGAGCTGTCGGATGCCTTAATTGATTTACCGTTAGGCGTTACTGCTCTCACGAACTCACCTGTCACGTTGCCAATGTTGGCTAGTGAAACGAAGGCTCGGAACGGGTTAGCGTCCACGCACCATCCGTGAGATGCTGTGATTAAGTAGATGCCACCACGGGCGTTTGTATTGTGCATTTGTGTCATAATTATTTTCTGTAGTGTTCAACCATGCTCTTCACGCTCTCTTGGAGTTCGTCGATTATGGTCTGTGGGTTAACGCCCTCGGCTATCTTGAGACTGTCGAGGATCTTGGAGTCCGACGCCCGACTGCCGAGCGTTCGACCGAAGCCGTATCGCCCGTCAGTGAAGGCATAGCGTCCGTATGAGGTGTCCATTAACACCATAGGTTTGCCTTCCACAATGTATGCCTGCCCGATCCGTAGGTGTGAGCCATCGGGGGCAAGGCTGTGTTGGTTCTCTAGTTCAGTGATGGAGTCCTGCATTTTAATTAAGTCCTCCTTCGTTACGTCCTCTGGCTCATCGAGTAAACAGGCTACGTCGATGGACAGGTCAGATATTATTTCGGTTATACTTTTCATGGTTCGTTGGGTGTTAGTTGGTTATTTGTAGAAGATGTGCTGACCAATCTTGCAAGTCCTTTGCATGGAACTAGCCCAGTAAGGTTCGCAGTAGTCAGCGTGATAGTGATCCGCACCGCCCGTGTAATCGGTCGGGGGTGAATGCACGATAGTGAGTGCCTCGTACCACCGAGGGTGCCTCTTAGCCTTGCCTAGTAGGGCATCAATCCTGCCGCTGTTCCAACAGCTGAACTGCTTGCGCTGTAAGCACACCTGCTTGGCTGTGAGCTTGCGTTTTTCGGCTCGTTTGAGTATCACCTCATATATTGCCTGCATAGCGCCCTTGTCGTATTCTCCACCCGCTTCTAGGATGAGCGTAGCCGCGACAAACTGTTCGAGCGTAAGCTCTTCAATAGCCGACAGGTTCGACAGTGAGGTCAGTGCCGTAATTAGAATGATTCTAAGTGTCTTCATACGTCCACCTCCTCTGTGTTGAATCCGTTGTCCTTCAAAAGTTCTAGGACTCCAGAAGGTAGAGAAAAGACGCCGTCGTAATCGGTGACGTCCTTGTTGTCGAACCAGAGACCGCCCTCGGCGTGCCAGTCATGTCCGCCCGTTTCTTCGTCAAAGATTTCAAACCACCCGTAGGTGCTGTCCTTGATGCCGACCGTGCAGTTGAGTTTAACCTCTGCATTTTCTCTGATTATGCCAAACGAGTTCTCAAGTGTGAGATGCTCGGTAGTGATCTTGCTGTATTCCTTGTGCTTCGTTTCTGTATTCATAGTTGTATTAGTTTATTGTGGACGATGTCGTATAGTTCGATGAACAGGTCTTGTGCCTCTTCAGTGAAGCACTCCGATCCGTCTTCGAATTTATCCCACGTTAAGTGAGAGCCGATGCGATGCTCGACTATCTCTGTTGCGATCTCGCTAGCGAGTTGATTGATGTTTGTTTCTGTATTCATAGTTGTATTGGTTGATTCGACGGCGTGTCCGTCTACCCCAAAAGCCCCACCCTTGTGAGGTGAGGCTGTGTGGTTATTTTAGTGTTGCTAGGTCTAACTCGTGGTCGAAATCGTAAGAGGTAATATACCATTCATCGTCTATAAATGCGTGATTGCCAGTAGCACCCTCGCAAGGAACGGTGTATTCTTTTAGCTCATCCATGTTGTCGAAGGAGTGCCAAATGCGTTGGTCAAATTCTTGTTGGCTTTCTGTCCAATCATCGTCATCGCCCCATACTTCAAAGGGACAAGCACCGACAGAAACCCGTGTGTGAGAGTCTCCATCGCTGGGGTTTTTGGAGTAGTTCCAAGTGATATTATATACTTTTACTTTTGTGTTCATAGTTTGTATCGGTTATGTTGATTTGATGCGGAATGCATCTACCCAAAAAGCCCCCTAGCGAATAGCTAGGAGGCTGTGTGGTTTATCCGAGAGTTGACGTGGTGAATAGACCTGCACCCCATTCCCAATCGCCCGTGGATTCATCTAAGCTAGCCATGTCAATCTGAGTGTTGACGTATTTCTTGGACAGCTTAAGCATGACCTTCTCGGCTTTGGCTTCTGTTGTGCAGTATTCAATTTCGTCGAACGCAGGGTGGTTCCCTACGGTAACTAGGTATTTATATTTGTTGTGCATAGTTTTATTGGTTAGTAGCCGTTCTCTAATGCCCAGTCTTCAATCTTATGAATGACTTGGTCTGGGACTGAATGCTCGTGGTCGGTGCCATTCGTCAACTTGTCAGTGTCCGATAGACAGGACAGGCTAGCCGAATAACGACCTCGTGATACCCAGCACTGAGTGCTAGGATCGTCGAGCGGGTCGATCTCAAGTTCTACGTGGTAATCGTTGATGTTGGTCTTTATGATCATTCAAATATTCTCCTTTCTACGTCCTTGCATGATTGCTTCCAAGCTTCCCAGCTGACTAGACCATTCGTCCAGTTCTCTGGGGCTTCCTCTAACTTCAGCACCTGCTCGCAGTATTTTTCAATTGCGGACAGTATCACGACTTGGTTCAGCGGTGAGCCGAAGTCCATCGCGGCAGTTACTTTTTCTACGTTTGTTTTACTCATATTTTCATTGGTTGGTTATGTTGATTTGAAGCAGTGTGCTTGCACCCAGAAAGCCCGCACCAGATGGACTGGATACGGGCTGTTGGATTGCTACGCTTTAGTAGTTACGTTCGTAAGGGACTGGGACGAACTGGACTCTTCGGATGAGCCTTCCTCGACATCCCAGTCGATGTCTCCTACGTCCAAATGCATCCCCGCTTCGTAGGGTGCGTCGAACTCATCGTCCGCTTGAACTGTTACTCGGATAGTTGCTGTGCATGTGTATATTTTTGCCATATTTCTGATTGGTTGATTGTTGATTTGACGGGACATCCGTCTACCCAAAAAGCCCGCACCTGTGAGGGTACGAGCTGGGGTATTACTTGGACGCATGCTTGGCTTTCCGTAGGTTTTTGATGAGCAGTATGGCTGGGATAAATCCCAGTCCAATAAGGCATCCTACGGCGGTGCCATTTGCCATTCCCATGTTGCCTGCAACGGCTCCTCCGAGCCAGTCACTGGTGGCGTTTCCTAGTCCAGCCCCGACCACTACGCCGAGACCTTTCTGGAACGCCTTCGGGAGGTAATTCTCGACCTCGATGCCAGTCATGGCGCCGATGATCATTACGAGGTTGTCGATGATACCGAAGGTGATGTATTCAATTGTCATATTTGGATTGGTTATTGGTTGATTTGAAGCGACCTGCTTCTACCCGAAAAGCCCGCACCTTGTGGGGTGCGAGCTGGGTGTTACCAAGGTAGCAGTGAAGCTCCGAGTTGGCGTTGGATTCGTTGGACGTTCGGGCTGACCTTCGGCGCTTGCTTGGCTATAAAAGCCTTGCCGTAGATGTCTGCGTCTGGGGCTTCGTCAGTGGCTTTCCAGCCGAGTTTGATGCCCCTGTATCCTTCGTCTTTCCATGAGTCCCGTGTAGCTTCTAGCTCGTATTCAGCTTCGGCTTTGTCGTATGATCCATAGAGAGTTTCTGTTGCACCGTCGAGTTTGGCGGTGATCTGGAAGTATTTGAATTCAGTCATAATTTGGATTGGTTATTGGTTGATTGTAGGTCTGTATTTGCACGGGCTTCCTACCGTCTCGGAGTTGAGGCTACATTACCAATCTATGTCCCACTTACTACGTCATCAGACCCTCTGGGTTTCACCCCGAGGAAGGTAGCGTTTGGACTGTCAAAGAACGGGAACTGCGCCCTCAGTATACCACACTTTTGCCTATAAAAAAGCTTTTTTTTCACCAAAGTGCATTTTTCTCCGAATAGATCCTTTTTCTGGGAGGTCAGCGCAGTGGAGTAGGGGACAGCTGTGCCGTAAACATCCCCCGTAGTCATCCCATTAAATGCATGCAATGCATAAGACCATCGGGTCAGTGGTATCATCTGGTAGCCGTGGGCTACATACATAGCAGTGCATTCATAGCTATTGATAGCCATCCAGTCGGTGGAGTAGGGGATAGGTGCTGGTAATGGTGCAGGTAATGAGCAGGTAATAGTGCAGGTGCCGCAATGCATTACGCTATGGTAGAAGAAAAGGATACCTCACGCGTAGGGCTCTAGGCTAGGCTGGGAGCGGGCTGGAGGCTGACGGTGCCAAGGTATACATGCATGTACGTCGATCACTCAAGTAATTAGACATAACATATATTGTGCGGCAAAGCCACCACGTATGATAGGGGTCGGGGGGGTCAACGCTCGCGATCAACGCTAGATACATGTATCATATATCGGGGCTTAAAAAAAAGTGCCTCTCAAGGCGCCCCTCATGGCCCTCTCCTTAAGGTTCCTTCCTTAAGGTTCCCTTCTTAAGGTCCCCTCTACTTTTTACAAAAGTAATTACATAAGGGACGAGTGTTCCTTAAGGAAGAGGACAATGAAAAGACCTGTCAAGAACGTAATCAAATAAAGGTATATATTTACATATATTTTACATATTATTTACATATGGCTTCCTGGCTTGACGTATTGTTAATACCGCATCATTGGTTGGTGATGGCAACCAAGGAGGAGTTAATCAGTCAGATATCGGATTCAATCCAGGATATCGTTAAGGACAAGGAGGCTATCCAAGCCAGGAGCCTTAGTCGGCATAACCCCGAAAAGGTGGCCGAGATACTTTACCTTTACAGCACAGGCAGTTCCCAGACCAGGATCGTAAAGAAGTACGGCATGGATCGGGGGACGGTTATTTCTGTACTCACTGATTACGCGGACCACCTAGGTAAGTTCAGGGATCTGTCTGGTAAGATCGCGGCCCAGAACTATCTTAATCTCTCCAGCCTAGAAGAGGACCTCATTGAGAAGGTCAGGGACAGGATGGAGAACGACCCAGAGATGGAAGTAAGTTTCAAGGATCTCAAGGAACTATCCATAGCGAAGGCTAATGCTTCTAGAGAAGCGCTTACTGCACGGGGCGAGGCTACTCAGATAACCGAGGACAGGAAGGTATTCACCCAGGATGACTACGAGGCCACCATTAAAGCAGCCAGGGACAGGATCCAGCAGGCTAAGGTAATAAGTGCGGAGGTTAAGGATGCCTAGATCAATCATAGATGATAGCTACGAACCAATCTATGACCAGATTCGGGGAATCCTAGGAGAGCATTTCGAGAACTATTGCTTTATAGTAATGGACGAACAGGGAGAAATCTTCTTTGATTACAACCATCTTCCAGCTGGCAGAATGCTTTTGCATGAGATGGGATACGAGATACGGGAAGATAACCTGGAAATCGAGTGGGATTTCGGCAATGACCCCGATGACCTCGAAGAAGAAGAATGAGCATTGAGTTCACAAAGCACCCGATTCTGGAGTCCCCTACTGACGAAGAGATAGTTATATTAGGTGAAGCGGACCCCAAGTTACTAGCTTCTTTGCATGAAGCTCACGAGGGTAGAATACTGGCGGCGGAGACTGACCCCCTGCGTCATGGCTTTGACCTACCAGGGTGGGGACGTATGCGTGACGCTATAGCGGACTACGACGAAGTCATAACCTTCGGGGGAAATAGAAGTGGTAAAACCACTGGCTGTGCTAAGATGCTGATGGAGGCCGTTACTAATAACCAGGACGGTCACGTTGTGTGCTTCAGCCAGAATGCGGACACCTCAGTAAAGGTTCAGCAGGCTGCGGTCTGGGAGATGATGCCCAAGGAGTTCAGGAAGAAGACCAAGAGTATTGAGGGTTATATTAACTTCAGTATGCAGAATGGCTTCACTGGCTCTAGTTTTATCTTCCCCGATACTAGGACACGTGTGGATTTCAAGACCTATACCCAGTTCAGTAATAACCAGACTATCCTTGAGGGTTTCGAGTTCGGGTTCAAGAAGGCTGATAGCCTGAACATAGGTGCATGGCTGGATGAATACCTGGGGGACGCGGCCCTTGTTAATACTCTTAGGTTCCGCCTAGCTACCAGGGACTCCAAGATGATTCTAGGCTTTACCCCTATTGATGGCTACACGCCCTTCGTAGCTGAATACTTGAAGGGGGCGGAGACGCTTGAGACTAAGAACGCTGAACTGCTGGATAAAGCGGTCCCAGTAAAGCAATACAGCCCTGAACGTGATGCTGGTATTGTTTATCTGCACTCGGACGAAAACCCCTTTGGTGGTTATGATCGTATAGCCAAGGATCTAAAGAACTCCAGTGAGGACACAATAATGGTCCGCGCCTACGGTTTACCTACGAAGTCAATGACTTCACTGATCCCTAACTTCAGCCCTGAGGTGAATGTTCTTACGAATGAACCCAATAAGTACGGGATGACCTTTCCTCCTGTTGATTCATTAACCTGGTATCAGGTTGTGGACCCAGCCTTTGCCAGGAACTATGTTAGTATCTGGGCGGGTGTTTCGGAGGCAGAGAATATATATATTAGAAAAGAATGGCCCGATAGGGACACTTACGGAGAGTGGGCGCTATTTGGGGATCCGAAGTGGAGATACGGCCCAGCGTCCAAGAAGGTTGGCTACGATGTTGAGAAATACGTAGAGCTATTTCACGAGATAGAGGATGACCTGGGTATAAAGGTAATGGAAAGGGTAGGGGACTCCAGATTCTTTGCTAAGGAGAACGAAAACAACGTGGACCTATTCACAAGTTTTTATGACCACGGGATGAGCTTTATCCCCTCAGATGGTCAAACCGAGGCCGTAGGCGCTACAGCTTTGGACGAATGGTTCTTTTATAACCCTGACTACGAAATTGACGAAGCGAACCAACCCAGGTGTTATGTTCATAAGGATTGCGGAAATTTAATAGAATCAATTATAAGCTATAACTCATCAGGTAAATCAGACGAAGCACTAAAGGACTTTTTTGACGCGTTAAGATATTTAAGAATGTCCAACGCTGGGATGGGTCCTGACTACTTCTCGGACTACAGCATGGAAACAACCATGAAAAATAAAGGAGGATACTAATGCCAAAGATAAAACTAACTGCACTATCGGATGAATACGAAGTAACCTTCGAGGAGGCCATTGGCATTGTGCTGGACAAGATCCCTGAGGATTACATTAGCGGCAAGGGCAAGAACACCTGGATCTCCGAGGAAGGCCAGGACATAATAAAGGAGGGGCTATTTATAAATGAGATAATCCCCAAGAATTACATTGGCAAAGTAATTGCGGAATGCCCGAACCCTAGGTATAATTTTGTATACAACAAGGAGATAGGAAAAAGGGTTCCAGTAATGATACCCCGAAGGCTACAAGGTAAGTTCATTGGTAAGGTAATTAACTTTGAAGGCATTGAGGATGTGAATGGCGTAAGCTATCGTTATGTCAAAAAAAAGAAAAACTGAAAACACTTTGGACCAAAAGTGGTGCAGGGAGAACTCCGATAGATTGGCTTCATTTGAGATACTTAAGCGTTACGTAAAGCACGAGACTAAAGTCCCAATGTCTCACGAAGACCTATATGATAAAATAGGCGTCTCTAAAACGCAATGGTGGAGACTATTACAATCCCTAAAAGAACGACTTAATGATAAGTAACAATATTTCTGAGGCTTTAACCTACCTTTCGGATGAACCCGATGTGCAGGCACTGAATTTAGCATACGACCAAACGGTCAACGAGCTTGAATCATATTTTGATTTATGCAGAACGTCATACGACGAACGAAGAAACTTCTGGCCAGGTAAGTCCAGGGATCACCGAAAGCACGGAGCTGATGCATTTCCCTGGGAGGGAGCATCCGACATTGAGTGCCACATCATAGATGAGCGCATTACTCGACTAGTAGCATTGTTCATGTCCTCACTCCGTCGGGCCAGTGTCCGAGCCTTTCCCGTAGAGAGCGGAGACATACAACGAAGTAAGCTAGTATCAGGTTTCCTTAAGTGGATGGTCAGCTCAGGATACATTCCTCGCTTCTATAGGGAGATGGAACTAGGAGCTAACTACCTTCTTGAACGCGGTATATTAATTACATATATCGGATGGCACAGGGAAGATAGAACCTTTAAGCAGTTGATTGATCTAAATCAAATTGCAGAAATAAGTCCTGAGGCCGCAATGGCTATACAGACAGGGGATTCGGACGAGGAGTTAATACTTCTTTTACAAAACGCATTTGATGGAGTAACAGAGAAAAGAGCCAAGAAGGCACTAAAACAACTAAGAAAAGAAGGGGTTACTGAGCTACCGATTGTAAAACGGCAAGTGAATTCTCCCGAAGTTAAAACACTGGCACCCGATGGCGACTTCTTTTTTCCTCCATATGTTACTGACCCTCAGCGGGCACCTTACTGTTTCTGGAAGACTTACTACACGGCGCAGGAGTTACAGACAAAAGTTTCAACTGACGATTGGGACGAGGACTTCGTTGATTATATTATATCCAAATACAGGGGAGTAAATGTTAATAGCATTGAGCGCGCGCAGGAGGGAAGACGTGACATAAGCCTTTCGGACAGTTCAGCTGAGGCAGACGAGCTTATTGAAATAGTTTATGGATACCAGAGGCTGATTGATGAGGAGGATGGATCCGAAGGCATTTATTGTACAGTATTCCACAAGGACTTCAGCGGAGATGATATTGTTCCTGGCTATGCTAAGTTTGAATTATTAAACGGGTACGAGGATTACCCAGTTGTGGTAACTCGATTATCTGAGGATACAAAGCGTCTGTACGACACCCAGACAATCCCCGATATCCTTCGCGGTATCCAGAACCAGGTAAAGGTTGAGAAGGATTCAAGGATTGATCGAAACAGTCTAGCAACCCTACCTCCGATCCTTCACCCCGTAGGACAAGCTCCATCGGACTGGGGTCCAGGTCGTATGATTCCATATCGTCGTAAAGGTGATCTGGACTTTGCCCCAACTCCCGCATTTAATCAAGGATCCCTGGAAATGGAAACTAACCTTACGAACCTCGCGGATCGGCTTGTAGGTCTAGATGAAGAATCCCAGATGAGTTCAATTCGCCAGCAGTTCCTTGTAGATAAGTTCCTTAGCCATACGGCCGAGGTTCTACGAATGGCATTCAAGTGCTTCCAGCGATTCGGTCCAGATGAAGTATTCTTCCAAGTAACTGGCGTGCCTGACTCACAGGTGTTCGACAAGGGTAACCCTGACGAGAACTTTGATATATTAATTAACTTCGATGTTCTTAACGCTGACCCAGACAATGTTCAAAACAAGCTCAAGCAGTTTGCCGAACTAGCTCAGTTCAATACTAACAATAGGATGAGCATGGACAATTTCTTGGATATTGCGGCCAGTGCTATTGACCCAGTTATGGCTGATGCTATTCTACAACCAGTTGAAAACGCCCAGGAGGAAGTTGTCAAACAAGTCACGGATGACTTAGCTAAAATCTTTGCTGGTATTGAAATGCCCGCTAGACAATCAGGAGCGCAGATTGCCATGCAGGTTATACAGGAATACACCCAGCAGCCAGACATTGCACAGCGCGCAGCTACCGATGAAGCGTTTTCTGGAAGATTGCAGAAATACGTTGGTCAATACACATTCCAGATGCAACAAGCTCAGAATGCTGAGATTGGTAGACTAGGAACAGCCCCAGCACAGATGGGCGAAGTTGATACTCAACAAATGTAATGGTAAATATACAGGACGATATAAAATCCCTTCAGAACTATGAATCCTTTGCTAGGTTCATGGGCTTAATTCACTCCCTAAGGGAGGAAACGATTTCGGAGTTACACGAGGCTCCATCGGACAAGATGCAACAAATATCAGGTCGTATACTTACATATGATCAGATGCTGCAAATGTGTGATTGGGAAAAACTTCAAACAACTTTTAAGGACAGGATGTAACCACCTGTGCTATAATCCAAACATCGCAATCTCTCGGCGTAAATGAGTGGCAATTATGACAGATGAAAACACGACTGCAGACTCTGGGGCAGAACAAAAACCAGTGGACAATACTAATATATCCGTAATGGATCTTGCAAATCGCCGATTGGGCGAGATGAACCCTGAGCCAAAAGCTGAGGAAGAATCAGAACCAATTGCCGATGGATCAAATGAAGAGAACTCAGAGGAGTCCATTGAGGAAGCCGAAGAAGAGAACTCAGAACTTGATTTAGATTCCGAGGATGTTCTTTCACAGTTTGACTTGGACACTATGTCCGAGGAGGAATTACATAAGTTATCCGAAAAGCTAGGCAGTAATGCTGTTGCTAGATTTGGTGCTTTGACGGCAAAACGCAAAGCAGCAGAAGAGCGATTGGCAGTACTTGAGGCAGAACTCAAGGATAAAAAGAATCCTCTTGAGACCCAAAAGAAAATAGAAAACAATCCTTTTAGCGCACTGGAAACAGTCGAGCAGTTGCAGATGAAATCTGCGGAGGTTGATAATATTATCGAATGGGCTGAGGACTTATTATTTGAGAGCGATGGCTACGCCGCCGAAGATGTAATAACAGAATTACATGGAAGCGAGTTAACCAAGGCCGATGTTAGACGATCACTACTCCAAGCCAGAAAGGCAAATAAGACATTCTTACCCGATCAATTGCGTAAAGTAGAGGCCCAAATAAAAGGGACCGAACTTGAATCCGCATTTGTTGAACGGGCAAGGAGTGAACTATCTTGGCTTGATGGCGATGACAATGATACTAGGAGACAATACGAATCCACCATATCTGATCCTAGGTTTAAGAAACTAAAGGAAATTGTCAAGAGGGAGACACCTGAAATATCTGGTCAACTTGATTACTTCTTTGCTCATGCTACTAACAGTATGTATGGCCGCAAGGCAGTGCCTCAGGGCAAATCAGGAATGACTATGAATCCTCCTAAAACTGGGCCAACTGGCTCTACTAAATCGGACAAGTCAAAGTCAAGAACTGCTAAGGCACTCCAGGATTTGCAAAGTCAATTCAAAGAATCGGGTAACGCTCGTGATTTCGCTGAACTTAGAAAATTACAACTGGCTTCACGCCGATAACTATAACTCAATAATAATTAAATATAATGGCATTCTCAAATACATTCGATACCACTAATACAGGTTCGGCTGTTTCTAACCGCGAAGACTTGACAGACGTCTTGACTATCCTCGCTCCAGAAGAAACTCCGATCCTTTCATCCGCTAATAAAAAACGCGCATCCGCAACTAATGTTGAGTGGACTGTTGACAGCCTTTCGGCTCCACAGATCGCTGGCATTGCTGAAGGTGCTGACGTTACCGCATTCACTGACCAGTTCGCTGGCCGCGCTCGCCTAGGCAATCGTGTTCAAAAGTTCCGCCGTGACTTCATGGTTTCCGATATGCAAGAAGCTGTCGATTCCGTTGGTCCTGCTAAGATTGCTCAAGCTGAAGCTAAGGCTATCCGTGAACTCAAGCGCGACATCGAAGCTACGCTCTCTGGCACGCAGGACTCCACTGTTGAAAACGGTGCTGGTGTTGCTAACTCACTACGAGGTCTTGGTAAATGGATTGAATCCACTACCAATGCTGGTGGCGCAACAACTCCTACTGATGTTCCTGCTAACTTCCGCACTCCTGCTGCAAGCATCGCTGATGTAACTGCTGCTGATGCGAGTTTTGCTGAAACGGAACTCAATAGTCTCATCTCCTCTATCTTCAAGGTGACTGGATCAAGTGACAAGCTCATGCTTGTTGCTGACACTGCTCTTCGTACCGATATTAGCGACTTCGCTCGTATCTCAGGAACAGCTAGCCAGAACGTCCGCTCCGTGAACTACGACGGTGGAAATGGTACAATCAAGCTATCCGTTGACCTATATCAGTCCGACCACGGTATCGTTTCTGTTGTCAATGCTAACCCTGACTGCGCGCCTACACAAGCTGGCCTAGCGGGAATGTCTGGTTACCTCGTTAATCCTGAATACTACGGTGTTCACGAACTCATCCCAATGGGAAGCACTCGCCTTCCTAACCTTGGTGGTGGTGAACGTGGTTTCGTTGATTGCGCTCTGACCCTCGGTGTATACCACCCAGGCGCTCACGGCAAGATCGTTTCACTAGCATAAACCCCAACCCAAGGAGATATAATAATATGTCACGTTTAACCGTAAATGAAGCTGGAACATCTGGCTACACAGACGAAATCACACTCAGCCCTAGTGACTTCACGATTGAAGCTGGAAATACAACCACACAGGTTCTTATTCCAGTCAAGCAAGGTGATGTCATCGAAGGTGCTGCACTTAACATTACTGAAGCGTTCAGCGTTTCTTCTAATGTTAAAGTTGGCTACGATGCAACTGTAACGGCAGGTTCTGCCACAACAGAAGCATTCATCGCAGACGTAAATGCTGACGCCGCAGCCATCAAGGTTGACACAGGTGCCAGTCTAGCGTCCCAGCCAACCGATGGCAATAACTTCGTTAAGGTTGTGGCTATTGCTGATGGTAACATCTCTGTTATCTCTGCAGGCGCACTCGACGTAAGCACAAGTGGGTCAATGACTCTCTTGCTTCGCATCCGTCGTCTGAGCTTCTAATTAAATACTGGTTGGGGGGCGAAAGCCCCCCGCCTTTTTTAATATGGATATAATCATTCCCAATCTAAAACGATACTCCGACGGAGAGATTGATCGCGCCTTCATGAAGGAGATTCAAAACGGCTTTGAACTAGAGAAGAAGACGGAGAAAGAACGGGTTGCTCAAGCAGCCAAAGAAGCCCAGGCACTCAAGGGGACTACTCACCCAACACTCGGCAAACCAGTTGCAACTATTCCCGCAAGAGAATTTTTCCGACTAACACAGAAGTACGGTCACGAGACTGTGCATTCTAAAGAATTTTTAAAGTATTATAATAAGAAGTTCCCTGAACTTACCCCAAATAAAATCTAATGCAGACCAGAACCTACGGTGAACTTTTCAAGACAGCATCAGCCCTTATAGGAACTGGTGGTCAACTGGCAGCGGGCGAACAGGATCAGTTAAGCCACTTCATTAACCGTAGGTTCCAACAGGCGTTTGACGAAAGTCCAGTATGGCCCAGGTATTCCGTTAACTCAGAGCCTAGAGAACTTATAGCATTAACCGTTACTGGCCCTACTGGAACGGAGTCAGTTAAAATGAATTCAAACTATATTCTTTTAGGTTCTCAGAAATCTGGAGGCGCTGGTCACGCACTTACTGGTTCGTTAATCTATTGCGGTATAGGTAGAGAGGATGTCGAGGGGAGCATATCAAACGCTGCTTTAATATACGAAATACCGAACGGCTCTTGGACTATTACAACTGGCGGGGTTGTTGGTATTGCAGGTGGTCTTCTTGACGTTACAACTGCTGGCACGACTAGATATACAGAATTAAGTAATTCAACCTCGCCTTCAGCATTTCCTTATGAAGTAAGCGCTTGGTCAGCAACCCTAGGAGCATCAGGTGTTCCTCAAATTACTCAAAAACAATCAATACCATACGTTGGTGGTGGTGATGGTCCTGGTGATATTGGGCCAATAGGAGATTTTCAAAGAATACATAAGCAAAAAGCATTTTTAAATAATTCAGCCTTGGAGTATGATTTCTCTGTAGATTTTGAAGGTGCTAATATTTTAAACATTGTAAATAATGATTCAAAAGTTGCTTACGTTACATACAAGAAGCAGTTCACCCCATTTACTGTTACCTCGGATTACTACAATTCAACCGTAGAAGTTCCAGCGGAGTTCTTCAATTACATTGCTCACGCTGTGTATGCTGACTTTCTTCGAGTGCAGAACCGACAGGATCAGGCTATGGCCGAAGAGCAGGTGGCTCAGACCTACCTGGATCTGGAGCTAGAAAAGATAGACATTCGAGCAAACAATAATACAATTAATAAAAGATTTTCAACCTACGTCAATCGGCAGGCCCGATAACAACCCCCCTATGATATAATAATAAATTATGGCAAGTTCACGAAATAACACATTAGAATTTTCATCAGCTGGTTCTCAGATATTGGGCGGTGGTGATGAGGCAACAATAACAAGCATTGGAGCCATACAGGTTATTAATGACACTGTATTACTAACTTTAACGTCAAATACCATAGATGTAAGCCTACAGGCCTTAACTGGAGCTACCCTTCCAGCGGGAACAATTATATACGGCCAAATTTCGGGCGTAAAATTAACTTCTGGTCTAGTGGCTTGTCACAGAGTTTAAACCAATATGAGTATAGGAATAGGACTAGGGTTAAGCTAACATGTTCTTAGGTTTAAAACTTTCATTAAACGTAGAGCGCACTACCAGCGTAACACCCCCTGCGCCAGGTCCTTTTTATTATATAAGAACTGCTGGAACAGGGGTTTACTTGCGTCCAGGCACAATCGATAGATACACAAGACCCTAACAATATGTCAAATATAACAGTTTCATCCGACGTAGATACTATGCTACAATCCGCAGACAATGCGGCAATACTAACCAATGTAGGTGCTGCGCCTACCGCATCTCCAACATTTACAGGAGACGTAACTGCTCCTAGACTAATTACAAACGAAATACAGTCTGTGGGAACTTCGAGCGGAACCGCTCAACCAATAACATACGATTCTAAAGAGCATCGTTTTAGGGATTACGACGAGACTCCTAGTAACTTAATGGTTATTAAAAAAGCTGATGGAGTTCCTATTGGTAAAGTTGGAATTAATCAGAATAATCCAGTATGTGCCTTGCACGTAGTTGGAGGTCACACGACAGGGGGTACGCCTGATGAAGCACTTAGAGTTGTGGGTGCTGGTCTATTTACTTCAGATAATGATACCTCTTTAGTTATAGCGATGGATACGGATAACACTGCAAGCACATCGGATCCTATTCTAAAAATAAAAAGAGACGAGCGGGAGGCTTCTACTGGAAATGTAGAGGAGATGAATCTTGGTTTTGTTGGAGCAAATTCCCTGTATACAAATCAAACACTTAACGCTGGATATATCCAAGTTGAAGGAGGACGGAAGTTTGAAATAGCAACAGGCGCAAGTTCTGCTAGACGACTACAAGTTAGCGATGCGGGCGTAGATATTACTGGAAACATCGTATCGTCTGGATACACCCAATTTGGGTCACTAACAACTACGGCACGAAACGCTTTAACAGCCTCTAACGGAATGGTCATTTACAACAGCACACTTAACAAATTTCAAGGATACGAGAACGGAGCTTGGGTCAATTTAGTTTAATGAACGATATTATATACA
>Ga0209710_1000256_pt1 | contig 57031 bp, 54 predicted proteins | sample ArcticOcean_MG_C_5_FD_187436 | JGI IMG/M metagenome (GOLD analysis project Ga0209710, IMG submission 187436) | Marine microbial communities from western Arctic Ocean - ArcticOcean_MG_CB4_138 (SPAdes) (version 2) | ecosystem: Environmental > Aquatic > Marine > Oceanic | place: Arctic Ocean...
GCCTGTTTCCGTAATATAGGGATTGTTGTGTAATAGATTAAAAGTCGGTCCTTCGTGTTGATTACCCAAAGGTTTAAGCATATCTAAAAGATAATTACTTGAAGTAAACCTATAGTTAGATTTGTTAATAAATTTATCTTCTTGTAAATCAAACTGATCTTTATTAAAACCGAAGGTATTATTCGGGCAGAAAATATCACCAAATGCTGTCATTTCGCTACCACAATCTAAATTACACCACCCCTCCCCTTGTACCGAATCACTACTACCCGTTAATGTCCAAACATTGCTTGAACCACTCTGTTCAACACCCGCGCCTATAAAAGTATTTTTTAAAAACTCATTAATGTGAAACTTTATTGTATTACCACTGCGTCCACCTATTTTAGTTAATAACCGAAGAGGATTTAATAATACCGTTTTTAGGGGTTTGCGTGGGATAAGTTTCGCTTTAGTTTTAAATCCTCCTAAAACTTGTCCTTTAACTTTTGATTTAACCACATCACTCATAGTTTTTGTTAAATTTCTCATAGCAGAAAAATCGTGAGCAGGTTCCAAGCGCCTCGATATAAGTCTCTGAATATTTAGTCCCCACTTCAATGCCTCCCCCTCAGAGGAGTCTAAGTCTAACGGGGCAGTCGCTGCTCCGCCTGCTTGTACTAATGAGGGAGTTGTATCGAGGTCTATAAAAGCACCCGGTTCTGGTTCTTTATGTATAATAGCGTCACGACATTCTTCGTCTAAAAAACATTTTAAAATACGTGATGGTTGAGTAATATCACCTTCTGATATGCTCAGGTCAAGTTCTCTATTTAATACCATCTTTAACCAATAAGGTTCTGCCGACGGTGTTATTTTTTTTAATAAATCTAATCTTTCTTCTAATAAATTCCTATTAATCGTGGGGTCAGACCTTAAATTAAGTATATCGTCTATAAAATCTGGTTCATAAGGTCTTTTAAGAATATTTTCACCAATTAAGTCCGGTTTATTTGATATTTTATGTATATCTTCTTTTACCATATATTTATCTACAACTTCCTCCCCTGACATTACGGAAGTAGTTATTTCATCAACCTCAGAAGACGTATTCTCTAAGTCTTCATATAATTCGGTCATTTGAGACAAATAAAGATATCTAGATGCTGTTACTCGTCGCAGATTGTCTTCCGCCGATACCGTATCAATACTTTTTTCAACTAATTCTATAATCGCCTTAATATTATCGGGTTCGGTGTCAATTTTATTGATTATACTAATTAACATAAGACTGTATTTTTTATTATAATTATTATCACCAAACAGTTTATCTATAAGAGTCTGGCGTAATATATCTAACTTTTCACGTTTTTCGGAATAATCTTCCGAAATTCTAGGGGGACTTCCTCCGGATTGTTTGGACATAAATTCAACGTAGTTCATTATAATCTTCTCCCCGTTTTTACTAGAAACAGTATAAATATTACCTGTTTTAGGACATGTTATAAATTTATACATTATATTATATAAATATATAATTATTACTTATTTTTATCTAACACAACATTCTGATATTATTATACGGAAGATTTGACATCTGCTCTTTAATTATAGACAGTATTTTTTTATCTTCATCGTTTATAAGTGCATTCTGAATTTTATTTTGCAGTTTGTTAATTTTAACCTCTTTTTCTTTTTTAGACAATGGTTGGTTCATTATAGTTTTTACTGCCTTAGTATACGTTTTTTTCACTTTATCAAATATAGTATATATTTCTTCCTCACATTTGTATTTTTCTTCTAATTTATCTTTAATTTCGTCTTTTGCTAATACAGCGTTCATTTTATCAGTATAACGGCGCAGAGCTTTTTCATACGCCTTTTTTTCTTCCACGGTCTCATTTATGACTATATTATTAATATGTTCTCCTAATTTTCGCGATTTATATTTTAAATGGTCTAAATTTTTTTTAACCTTATGTAAACTGCCAGTATTTCCACGGGTTAATTGTTTGGACATTTATAATATAAAAGAACTTTTAATTTATATTTAAACTTAAATATTGAAATAAATATAATATGTTAAGTAAATTTATACATAATTCTGATGATAACCCAATTATAAAAAAAAAAAAGTTTGTTATAAATAATTCTAATAGTCCAGTCACTAAAAAGTTAAATAAAAATATTGTTATAAATTTACCACAACATATACTAACTAATAATATTAATAGTGATGACATCGAAAGCGGTTCTGTTACCACTGATGATAAATCAGAAGAAGCTACTATGACCCATACCAGTGAGTTTTTATATAATAAAACCAGGGAAAGTATAAAAAAAAAGCTCAATCGTACAATCGAATTTGATATAACTGACACAATTAGATGGCGTTTTATATGGAGGAAAATGGGTGACATAATGGAAGGTTTATCTCTGGTAACATCGCTTGTATCTACAGTATTATCGTTTTCTGCCGGAGCATTTGATACAACTAACCTGGCTTTTGCCGCAGGTGTATCTGGTTCACTTTCACTCGCCTTAATGCGGGCAACTTCCTACGCTTTAAAAGAAAGTAAAGAACGCGAAGAGCAACTAAATATTTTATTGGATAAAGCTAAAATAAAACAAATTCCATCTTTAATACACGACGATGTAGACACTTAACATACTTCACCTAAATATTTATTCACATTTTTATTAAATAATGGCATATCGTTAATATATTCTTCGGCCGCCACAGTATTTAAAGGATCATCTGGATTAGGGTATGTTAATAATTGTGGGATAAATACAGTTGATATATGACTTAATGTATATATCGGCGACCATGCCGTATTTAAAACATCTAAACATATACTGCCGGAAAAAAAATCAATATTTGGATGCCATATTTTATCTACAAATCCTATAGACGGTGATTTAAAAGGATATTCTTTTGGGAAAGAAATTATAATTTTCCAAGTACCGTTTTCATATACAGTATCATTTGGTCCATCTATATAACAATATACAGTATTTTCGTCAATTATTGAAATTTGACTATTTTCTTTTAAAACTTCTATATCCCTTTGAATTCTTTTATTTGCAAACTCCATTTGCTTATTATTAATTAATATTTTTTAATATATTTATAATTCTAATTTTTTAATATTAATACTATAAAAGAATTACATACACTAACAATATTTATGGCTGTTTTGTAAGAGAGTTGACAAGTTTTTTTTTAAAATATTTTAAATTATCTTTAATAAACAATATAGATGCTGTCTTCTCTCCCGAAATTTTAGTTACAATCGATTTGAAATTACTGTTGTAAATAGATTTTTTATAGACAGACGCTATTTTATGTATTATATCAGTCCAATCTTTTGGATAAGATAAAATAACTTCATCTAATAATATATGTAAGTCATCTATATCAATATAATTTAAAAGTTCGATACTATTACCTTCTAATAACGATTTAAAATTTTTATGTGTTTTTTTATAATTTAAAACTCCCATAAACGACTCGATATGAAAATGTTCGTATACATAGCCCTTATTATAAATATAATAACTTGAATAAAATAGATTGTTAATCCTTTCTATAGTTTTCTTCAGAATTCTGCACATATTTCGAAAATAAATTACATCAAAATAAATCTTCATTTTATACGGGGTTATATGTGTTGAGGTTTTATTAAATTTAATATAAAACTCCGCATCGTCTTCCCCAAATTTCTCTATAAAAACGGTTTTGTTATCATAGAACTTCCAATTATTTATAGCTAAAATATTACAATTTTCGTTAATGGTGTACGTTAAGTTTTCAGCATAAATCTCCCCATATTCATACGATAGTTTAATTACGAGATTTATGATTGTTAATTTATAATTAATTACAGCGTTATTTATTAGCGCCAAATATTCATCTATTATAAGATTAGTAGTAACATCTGCACACTCATCCAATTTATTGTCAAGAGACTTAATATAATTCTTATTAATAACAAAGTCTTTTATGGGATATGTTTGTTTTAAAGGTTTTTTAGCAACTGATATAAATTTTTTTCTCAAAATAATAAGACTTTTATATAATTTATCAGAAGTGCTATCAAATAATCGAATACGTATATTTTCGATTATAGGTTTTTTATGTTTATCTAAAATATTAATTTTAAAATTATCAATCCAAATACTATCTTTTTTCCAAATTTTAACTTTTATTTTACCTAAATGCAGAAGATAATGTTCAAATATAAAATTATCGATTGTAACAGCGATGTAATTATGTAAATATATATGACTTTGTATATTTTTTACCATTATTTTGGGAATCGCATCACAATCATTGGAGTTTAAAAAATCGTTGAATTCGGACAGTATATATAAAAATCTGTCATCAAGTAAAAATCTATGAAATAAAATAGATATTTTATCACAGTATATTGTTTTACCTGGTCGGAGCGTGATTTTTAATTTATTAATTTTCCCAATAAACGTATCCGAATAATAAATTTTAATAGTGCTAATTTTTAATCGAATAAATGAATCTTTATTTGTTAATTTAAAAATATTAATACCGAAAATGTCTAAATATAAATCCTTCGAATAATACACTCGTAATGATTTTATAAATATATTAAATAAGAGCAAATTATTACATATAATATTAAATCTATTAAAACTCCTTGTCAGTTCATTACGATTTGACCATAAATCAAAATTTTTAGGGGAAACTGCAGAGGGAGTTAATTTATTTAAATGGTGCTCTATATGATTGACTACTATATTAGGGAAAAAGTTTTTAGTGATACTCAACTTTAAAGTATCAAACGAGGTATTTTTATATGTCAGGTCGTTCAGATTAATTCTTATACGATTTTTTTTCAGTGTCAGTGTTAATGAAGTACATATATTTTTTAAGATAATTTTAATAAATATACTAAAAAAAAAATTTAATATACTAATGAAAAAAAATAAAAGCATACATTATTATAGAATAATATAATTATGTTTGTCTTTAAATTTTGTTTATTGGATTATTTCTAAGATAAGAGGTTTTTATTTTATAGGTGCTCTCGAAACAACTATATTTGTTCGGCGAAATGCATTTATTTTTATATATTTTATTTAGACGAAATAAAAATGATTGTTTTTTTATTGAGGATTTGTCCTCTAAAAACTTTACTAACTTAATTAAATCATTCGAAGTAAATACGGTTTCTTTATTTTTTTGTATAGCATTAATAATCCCATCAGGTATATCACTGTTTTTAAATAGTTCTCGTATCTTAGTATAATTATAGTAAATGTTATAGTTAGTCTTATCCTCAATAGTCTCGATATTATTATAGTTTTTAATTAACTTATATGCTATTTTATAATTCATGTTTTTAATTTTATGATTATAATCCGTTCCTAATAAGATGCATAAATCTAAAAAAGAACTATACTTTAAATCTAACTCAAATAAAATCTCATCGAAGTTGTAGTACGAAATATAATCTAACTTATTATTAAAATTTCGCAAAATAATTTTTGAACCGCACGCTACTGCGTCAGTATCATCACTTATAACCCCGTCGACAATATTAAATCGTGATAGTATTGAACATAATTGTTCAGCCTCGGAGAAAGCATCTATATACATTACATTCATCAACCGTAATAATTCCTTAGAACTTTCAAGTACTTCCTTATCTACATATACCAGTCGTTTTTCTAAATTAATTATTTTTTTATTTATTTCAATTATCTTTTCAGGGTCTTCAATTAATAATAAATTTGCTTTTAGATTGAGCACTTGTGTATGGACCTTTTTTTTGAGATTTTTTCTGTTATCGATTGTATGCCTTTTTTCCTCAGGTGGGCGCCCGTCAAAAACAAATATAGGTGTTATTTTAAATTTACTGAGTTTATTAATCATGAAAAACAAACCATTAATATGGTTTCCATTAGAGTACAAGAATTTATATATAAATAAATTAGCATCGACTGCAAAAGTTTTGTTTTTAAAATTAGATAATTCTGTTTGATTATGAGGGTCTATATTTGTAAATTCATCTATTAAATTGTTTAAATTTTTTATGCCCATATAAATGAGATAGTTATACTTAAAATAGTAAAAGATTATTTTAAGTATTTATTAAATATTAATGTTTACCATTTATACGAATTTAGTAACATTTCAGTATTTTTTATCGGCGGTCTCATTTTTGAAGATTGATCAGGTAGAACAATTATATATAAATCTCCAAACGATTTATTTTTATAGTCATATAACCCCTTATTATCAAGTTTAACAATATTAGTTGTATCTAATAAAATATCACAATCTATTAAATAATTTTTACTTATTTTTTCAATATAATTAAATCCTTTTAAATAATTATTAATATGTATATTTAAACTCAATTCTATATCATAACTATCATCTCTCCTATATAAATTCTCGGGAAAGTTATTATAAACAATGATATCGTAAGAAACATCATTAAATTTGACTGTAAAATCCGTATAAATTAGATTTAAAAGATATGTTGTTTTTTTATTATTATCAGTTACAATCATTTTAATAAAAGAATATTGTCGTAAAAAATCAATATCGATATCGATAACATAACCACTCGCTTTACTTAACTCGGTTAAATTAATTTCATGTAAATAAAAATGTGTAATAGTAGATAGTGTTCGTTTTTTTATATATTTATTGAGCGTATTAGTAGTTTTATCAATAAAGTCTTCACCAGTAAATGTATTTAAAATATCACTCGCAGTAGCATTTTCATCTAATATATTGTTTTTAAATTGATTAAATGTCGATTTTAAATAATCGCCTATTATTGGGTCTAATGTAGAAAACATCTGATTAAATAACTCAAAGGCATCTTTAAAATCTATAGTCACTTTGCTATCTTTATCATATCGTTCCTTTTGTACTGGGTCTGATAGAACTTGGTACGCTTCTGCTATTTTAATAAATTGTTTGGAATTACCATTATTTTTATCAGGATGATACTTTAAAGCTAATTTTCTATACGCTTTTTTTATTTCATTAATTGAAGCCTTATTATCTAATTCTAACACATGATAATAATTATTCATAGAAAAAGATATGACATTAACTTTAAATGTTTAATTTTTTCTAAAATATTTCTTTCTCAATTCAAACATTTGCGCATCGGTATGTTGATTTGTTACTATTTCATTGAACTTTTTTCCTTTTAAAAATTCCTCTAAAAAATGTATTGCATAAATACCACATTCGGAATCCTTGTATTGAAACTGTTTTTTATTATAAAATTCTTTAAAACATTTTGTTTTAAACGACCCACCATGTTGATTTGTCACCTGTTTATCTAAAACCAACTCACCATCTTTCCCTACATCGACAATGCGGTTTAAGATATTTCCCTTAAAAACGACTATATTGTCTAATAATTTAGTATACCATCTAGGTTGGGCGCCACCTTTTTGAACTTTAATTGTATTATCCTTATTTATTCTAATAAAGTTGAAGATTTCAGTGTGCGTATCATCCATATCATCGACGTTTAATATGTTTTTCATAATTAAATTATTTCCTTGATTTTTTAATTTATCCATTAAGTCTTTAATTTCTTTAGGCGGAGGCATCCCGACACTATCAAAAAAATAAATTCCACCTGTTTTAAAATCAACAAACATACAAACCCAATGTGAACCTCCACGATAATGAGGGTCTAAATTAAAAACTATACCTAATTTTCGCACACCTTGTTTATACAATTTAGTCAAATTAATTTTACATAATTCATCTGAAACACACATGCCCTCGAATATATCATTATCAAAGTCGATTGGTACAGGTCCAATAAATTTAAAATCGGTATATTTAAGTTCGTATTGTTCCATTACTGCCTGAATATCTAATGTTGATAGCCATTCGGTAAGGTCGCCATTCCATTCCTCCGGAATTTTTGGACGAAACGTATCTTCATGTATTTTCTTATCCTTTAAACTTGACAATACATTATTTTGCAATAAACACCAATCTTCCTTGCACTGCGGTGTAAATCTCATCATTTTACTTTTAATTTGCCCCCAAGTAGATTTTCTATCTAAAACATTATTTTTGTCATATATAATCTCTATCTTATCATTAGGATATTGTTTATTATATTTTTTAGCGATTTTAATTAGAGATTCGTCTTCAAAGCAAGTTATAGTATTATCTTCAGTTAAGGGTGAACAGTTTTTTTCAGACATGTTAACTAATATAAATAATCATTTTAAATTTTAAAATTATTATTAAATATTTCGCGAACGCGAGCGTTTAATTATTGAATTTATGAATATACGTTCTATTGATAAGATTTACAACTAATTAATGAAGTTCCAAATGATTGTCGTTGGTGCTTAATCTTACTATACAAAACATATAGAAAATTATAGACTAATTATGAAAAAATGAGACATTTAACCCGTTGAAGATTTAAATTTTCGTCTTTTTATAGTATATAGATGACTCAACATTTGAGTGAAGTAGTAAAATTATTGGCAATAAATTACTATAAAAATAATGATTTAACGCAACAAGAAGTAGCAAATATATTCAATGTAACTAAAAGAACTTTACAAAATTGGTTAAATGCATATGAAAATAATACATTATCAAGAAAAAAGAAAATAGGTAAATCTTATAAAGTGAAAGAAAAGCATATAAAATTAGCATTATCAATAATTAAAAAATACCCACATATTTCAATTCAAGGCTTATGGATAATGTTACAAAAAAAATATACAGATTTTACAATTACTCCACAACATTTAGGTGTTGTAATAAGAGATCAAAATATTACTAGAAAAAGAACAACTAGAAGACATTTCCCAAAAACTAGATATGGAAAAACAATTAACTTGAAAGAGTTGAATACAAAATTTTATAAAGAAGTTGATAAATATTTTTTAAGTAAAATAGTTTGTCTTGATGAAATATCTGTTAGCGTTCAAATGAAACCGAACTATTCTAGATGTGAATTAGGAAAAGGTGTGTACAAAAAACAACTAACAATAATGTATTTAAGAAATATACTTTATTAGTAGCAATAAATTATAAAGGAGTTGTTGGATGGATTCTTTATAAAGAAGGTGGTATTACAGCCGAAAGATTAATTTTATTTTTAGATAAATTTATAAATAATAAAATGAAAAAACATTTGATTATAATGGATAATGCTGGTGCTCATAGAAATAAAATCATTAAAAAGAATATAAATGACAATGGTAATCAATTACATTATTCTATTCCTTATAAACCAAAAACAAATGCAATAGAAACATGGTTTAGTCAATTTAAGCATCATTTAATTCAAAAACAAGGAAATGGCGTAACTTTTATACATTTAAAGAAGACAATTAAAAAAGTAATTTCAATAATTGATACTAAAAGCTATACTAATATTTTGAAATATGCTTATAAAAATAAAGAAAATCAAAAAACAATAAGCAAAGTATCTACAAGAAGAAGAAAGCCTAAAAATTACATTAATTAAATGTGTTTGATAAAATTTTATTAACTTCGTCAGCTAATCCACTCCATGAATTTTTAGCAGATATTTTTTGAATATTTATTTCTTTACTTAATATGTTTATATTTTCATTTTGTATAGAATCAAACAACATTATATTTGTATTCTTATTATATTTTTTAACCAATGTATTAATATTGTTCATATTTTCATATACATTTTGTACAACTTCTTTACCATTTATAGTGAAATTACCAGAATTTAATGATGATTGACTAATATAAATAAATTGTATTTTTTGTGAAGTATTTAAAATATCTTTTTTGAGTCTTTCGAAACGTCTTATATATTTATTTATAGTTTCTTCATTATAACGATCATGTGGAAATACAGCATTATATAACTGATTACAAATTGCAGCTCCATTTTTTCTAATTGTATAATGTTCAATTCCATCATGCCAACATTTTTGATCATTTCTAAAAAAATGTTCTCTAACAATTTTATTAATATCCATACCATCTTCTAAAAGAAGATATAACATTTTATAAATAAAATATGGATTAGATAAAATCCAATCAAATGGATAACTATTTGTTCTTAAATTATTGTTTAATAATACCTTGGGGGTTAAACATTGTACTCCTAAAGGAATATATAAAGTATTAGATTTCATAGTATACTTTATATTTAGAAAAAAAATATAAAGTTAAGGACGAAAATTTAAATCTTCAACGGGTTAAAATTTGCGTAATATTTATAGTGGATATAATGGGATAGCGCTAAAAAGAAACTGGCAAACGTTTCATAGGTCACATATAATGAACGAACTCTTACTTATTACCGAAGGAACCAAAATAGAGCAATTGTACCCCCTTTATACAATTTTTTATAAAGGGGTTACCAATAAATTTGATTAATAGGGCGTCAACTATTATATGATTAATCAAGTGTCTTACTAAGGTCTGTCAAAAGTTCTAAATAATGATTTCTAACGAGAAACTTCACGCCGAAGTGCAACTCCGTCTGCGCGATAAACACACGTACAGGCGTATAGACAAGTACATGAAAAGAGGAGGGTGGAAAAAGGCAAGCGTGAAAGCCTTCACCAAGCGCACAGTACGCAAGAAGAAGTCGCGAGACACCAATGGCAAACTCCTTAAATTTCCCAACGGCAAACAGAAATGGAAGCGCATCTGTCGCCTCCGAAGAGTCCCGTTGACGGACGAGGTGGATGTGAATACCCCATTCATCAACTCCCGCAGTCACACAGTCTATATGAGCACGGTAAAGAGGATCTCCAACCTCTCCCGCAGTGGCGACCTCAAGACCTACTCCGGCAAACCGTTCACCCTCGCCACAATGACGCCAGAAGACATTGACGGTGTCTATAATAAACCGTTCGCGCCCGATTCCGCCTTTCATGGAGAGGGGCAGTTCCCGGCTTTGGACCTCAGTGGTACCAAAACTACTAAGGAACGCAAAGATGCGCGCTATACGCAGCACAAGAATGCGACCCGACCGGGACACCGCCTTTTCTCAACGACGCTCAAGCGGATCTACATCTGTCGCGAAATGATTAAGGCGGATAATGCGTGCTGCCGCACGGCATTTGTCGCCACTGCCACAGTCGTCGGCGTCATCGCCACTGCCACAGTCGTCGGCAGCGTGTGCACGATTGTGTAATATATAAATCCTAAAAACCCAAAAACATCAAAACACCCCAAAAAAACACACAAATAAAAGTATTTAAAAAATAGTTTTATTTTTTTTTATATATGTTGTATATACGTATGAGTATTACAATTAAACCTGTGATAAAATGGGTCGGCGGAAAAAGAAAAATAATGGATAAAATTATAGGAAAACTCCCCGAGGAATTTAATAATTATTATGAACCCTTTTTAGGTGGTGCAAGTGTTTTTTTAAATATGCCTTTTAAAAAAAAAGCTATGATAAATGATTATAATATCGATTTGATAGATTTATATAAAAATATTAGAGATAATCCTAAAAGCCTATTAAATAGACTCAAAAGAATTAAAAATAAATATAATAAATTAACTGATATGGATTTAAAAGCAGCTTTTTTTAAAGATACAGTACTGAAAATTAATAAAATAAAACGCCCTAGTATACGCAGAAGCGTGTTATATATTTTTCTGAATAAGGCTTGTTTTAATGGTTTTATGGCCACTAATAAAAAAGGTCAACTTAGACCCAGTTTTGGTTATCATGATAAATTAAAATTATTTGATGAAGATAATATTAATGCCTTTTCTCAATTACTAAATAAATCAGTTAAAATAAAAAACGGTGATTATATGAAGTTTTTAAAAACTGCCCGACGTGGAGATTTCGTGTATATGGATCCCCCTTATGTACCCGACGATGTAACCAAATGTAATATTAAATATGGGACAAATGGTTGGACCGAAGAAAAATCTATCGAATTATTTAATTTATTTGACGAATTAGATAATAGAGGTATTTATTTAATGATGAGCAATAGTTATTCGAAATTAGTCAGGAAACATTTTAAAAATAAAAACTACAAAATTAAAAAAATTCCTATCATTCGTACCGTATCAGTTGATAAAAATACAAGAGGAGTCAAGTATGAAGTACTAATTACTAATTACTAATTTTCAATACTTCACAGTCATCTTTAATCAAATATACTCAATGACTACAATCATTTTATTAGTTTATTGCAAATAAACTTTCATATAATTATTATTTAAAAATATTTAAATAAACTATTAAATAAGTATACCAATGGATGACAATATGACTTTTACCGCATTTGATTCAATCAATCCTAGGTCCCAGAGATTAAACAGTAAATCTAACAAATACTGTTCTAATAACACTATTTTAAAATATATTTGTTTTACCCCAATTTTTTTAAATTTATTATTACTTTTATTTTCAAGTATATATACTAATGTTATCTTGCAAACATTTCTTTTAGAAGTTAATAAGAAAATAGGAGCGTATGATGTAAAAAGAATGACAGAACTTTACTACAATGTCAGCCACAACGCATATATAATGTGTATAAATTATCCTTTGATTACTAATCCATCATTATGCCATTTAAGTTAATTAGTTTTATTATAGTTTTCGTGTTGTATCCAACCGTCATCTGTCATAAACCCCCATTTTCGTATTTTTTTCCCTGGGATAAATAAAGTCCAACACTCACCCGCCTGAGGATTTAATTCAATTCGGTGTAAATCGTTGGGGGCACCACATTTACAAGTAAAAGGACCACGCCAAAATTTACCAGAAGGCGTATGTTCTAAATATCCGCCTCGTAATATACAGGTGAAATATGACCACGGGTGATCATGTAAATCATCGGGATCCGATTTTAAAAATTTATGAATAAAAATATTAAAAGGAAAATCTGTCCGGTCCTTTAAACATAAATAGTATCGTTCTAAATACGCTTCGTCTGTATCTTTATCTTTAATAATTCGATGTCTATTGCATCGTTGAAATGCCTTTTTTACAACACTGCCCGTTATCTCGATAGTTTTGTTTGTTATATGGGATATAATTTTTTTGGTAACCATAACACCAGTAAAAAAAAATTTGTAAATCGTAATATACGCCGAAGTCATTTATAAATTATTATTATTTTTTATCTTTAAAGTTTTAATTTAGGCAAACTATCAATTAATTTAAAATTTATTTTTTTTTTAGCGACGGCATCCTTACTATCGTATTCCAATTCTCTATATTTAGTATATTTTTTTAAGCGCCCCATCACAATCTTTTTAAATGACATCCCCTTTTTGTAAGTAATAGTAATTTTAAGTTTCATAATTTAATTAATGTTAACAACAATAACAAATTATTTTAATCAAATTTTTTAATTTGTCATTAGATGTCGCATTAATTTCAAATCATCTTGTATCCAAGAATATAATAATCCTGTATTTAATAAAAATTTTAGAATAACCATTAATTGTTTTGGTTGGTTAAAATAAGTTAGCAGATATTTACTTTGCCAACTCCAATTACCCGAACAAGCCATTATATAACTTATAAGACCAACCTTTTTTAAAACTCTAATTATTATAGAATTATGGTCATGTAATTTTCGGGCACCTAAATAGGTGTTTACGACGCCAGCCGAAGAACTAAACGCACCATATATAACCATAGACTTTGATATACTGGCGCCACTAAAATCAGATAATAATACTATTATAAGCGCCATAACTACACCATAATGGTGTATTTTTGTACTGGTCGGCATCTTTCCTGAATGCAGTAAAGAAACAAAATCAGTGGATGCATATAACATTGTTAATAATTTCCATTCATTTTGAGCATCAGAACCTACTATTTTATGAGTATTTAATACATAATCTGGGTTACTATAAAATATTTTTATAAAAGAAATAAAAATATATAACATTACTGCGGACTTGTTAAGGTTTGTTATTACGTAATGTTTATTTGAATACGTCAGAGTTCTATATTTTTCATAATACCGCGATAAAACCAAATCTGTAACATACAGGGACCCTTTGTACCCCACTGACATTAGGGCAAATTTACCAACATAATTAATTAGTCCAGTATTCATTATATGATATATAAATATAATATACATTATATTTATGTTAATATTATTTAATATGTATTAGAAAAAGGTCGTTTAATATTATCGATTTTATGACGTAATTTATATGGTTTGAGTACAAAACTGTATTCAGAAAATGTATTAACATATAGTCTCATCCATTGATCTGGTTCAGTATAATTCATGCATATAAACTGGCAACCTAAATAATAAGGAAGTAAATGATTAAAGTTTCTTTTCATTCTACCTTCAAAGGACGGCACAACCTTTGTCATATATGTTTTATTAAATTCTCTAAATTCTTTAATATCTTTGCAATCTAATATTTCTTTGTGTGTGACAGTTCTAATATTACCATAGTCTGAACTTCCCATATTAACCAGTTCATCCATGTCGGTATCGATTACGTCGTCATTGCATATTATAACTACTTTATCGAGAATATTTTTAATAGGAATATCACATATATTTACTTTACTTTGTCGACCTTTATAACCGTATTCGATAGGTAATAATTTTCTTATAAAAAACTTTTTTATTAAAGTAGCACAGTCGTCAAAAGCATCCTTATTATGCCAAGTATTGAAATTAAGACTTAAAAATAATGGATCATCGCCATTAGGAACTTCTTTTCCAAACGCATATAATGAAATAAATTCTAATGTTTTTTCAAGAGGTATAGAGGTTGTGTAATGCCAATTACCTCGCTCACGACCGGCACAAACAACTAAATTAGTGCAATCAAATCCTGAATTCATAATATCTATATCAATATGGCGACAACCGAAAAATAATATTCGTTGGAGAGAATCGATGCTGGCGTAATCCATATAATTCGTGCATGGTAAATAAGATTTATAAGAAGAGGCAATATAAAAGTCCTTCAATTTATAATTTGCAGTATTTGCCATAACTTTCGTATTATATCGTAAAGACGTAATTTTACACGCGGTATAATTTTTATTCATTCTTGATAAAAATCGAGGCACTCTTCTAAAAAATATAACAAAATAGACAACTATAAAAAAAATAATGACTACTATAATTATTAAATTCTTTTTATTCTTATTAATAGTTGCCATAGTACGTGCTTTATAAAAAGAAAATTTAGCACTTGCCGCTTGTGCGGCGGGAGAAGTTCGGACACTTGTCATAGTATCTTGTACATTAAATCCACTCACTCTATTACTTAATCCGGCAAACATAATTACTAATATATATATTTATTTTAATTTTCACTAAATATTACATGGTTTAAATGATTTACGATGAAATTGGGTTATTCCATATTTAAGTATACCCTGCATATGTTTTTTAGTTCCATAACCCATATTCGTATCCCAACCATATTTTTTAAAGTCAGGTGTCTCTTCAATTAATTTATGTATATATTCATCTCGATGAGTTTTAGCAAGTATTGATGCCGCTGCAATATTTCTATATTTGTCGTCCCCTCCTTTTACGAGTGTGTACTCAATTGTCTCGTCATCATTATTTACAGGGGGAAAACTGTGGCGTGTTAGAAATCTATTTCCGTCTACTGCTAAATGTTCCGGACTTACGTTTAATTTATCCACCGCACGATGCATTGAACGCAGAGTAGCATTAAGAATATTATATTTGTCTATTTCTTCTGGATATGCGAAGTCAACCGACCAAGAAACAGCTGTTTCCTCTATATATTTTCGTAATTTATCGCGCTTTTTTTTTGAAAGTTTTTTAGAATCTTTTATCTCTAAATATTCATCTGTAATAAATTCATAAGGTAAAATAACGGCGGCAGTCGATACTGGACCCATTAAACAACCCCTCCCGGCCTCATCAATCCCCGCTTCCCTCACGTTACTCTTAATTGAGTTATGCATTTTAATATCTAAAATAATTATTATTTTAAATATCAAATTTTATAACTTTATTTTTGCGTTGATTTATATAAACGGTGGCATTTTAGCACCTTCAAAATCAAAATAAAGTAAAAACTCGCGCCAATGTTCTATTAATATTAATAATTCTTTTTCTTCTAATAAACTAAAATATCGTAAGGTATCCCGTGTTGATAATTTTAATACAAATTTAATATATACGTATAACCATACCCATACTTGACAATGAGCATCTTCCTCCAACGGTTGCAGATTAACTAAATTAACAGCAACAAATTCGATCCCATCGTAATGTCCAAAAAGATTCTGAAACGCTAAACAGAGCGCATCTTCGACCGGGTCACCCCCACCATCATATCCTTTAAATTCAGTAAATGAACATGGTTTATATTTAAAAGTTCTTATATTATTCTTATTTAATGGCGGTATCACGCCGCGCCTTCCGTTTCGTAATTTTTCTAGAGTAGTAGAATATGGTATATTTCCATCTGCATCACGATATGCTATTTCCCCGCCCCAAGATCCTCCAGGATCAAAAAATTCTACTCTTTTTTCTAGTGGATAATAGAGAGATAAAGCAAAATGAGGACCAGGAATAATCGTCTTAAATATATATACAGGACCTTCTGAAGACGAAACTCCTCTGCATTGTGCACGTATTGACCGCATTAATTTTGACTTAATTATATGAGAATTTAGCATAACAGAATAGTCTTCTTTATCTGATAATATAGGGTGAAGAACCGCAGCAGTATGTCTGTCTAAAATTATGGACGAACGTGTATATTTAGAACCAATATATGTTTTTTCTTGAAAATAATAACTTTTTTTTTGGTTTTTATAATTTGGTGCCAGTGTCACACGGCAAGAGGCGCCGCGTGGATCTGGTAGAAAATCCAAGATTTTTTCATCCAATGATATGTATTCTACTACTGTGTCACGTTCGTCATCAGGAGTATGTTTTATAACTTGAATATCCATACATTGGTCCGAACCTGCGTAATAGTTGCCCCTTTTATAATCATAGTAACATTTGGAAAAGAAAACTTTTACTCGAGAATTAGTAAGATCTAATAGTTTTATTATATTCCAAGTAGTTTGGCATATCATTTCCTCCCATCTTCGTGTAAATTCATCCCGTTCCTGCGCATAGATAGTTCCTATCAATTCTGAAGTGGAGGGTTTCTTTCGCCCACAACACTTAATTAACCTTTTTCCAATAGTAGACATACTATTAGTTGTGGGTTCACGCATGCGGGCAAATCTTTTAAGTCCTCTACTTGGATTGGCGGCAATATGATATGGTTTAAATGACTGTGCATCTTTTATAATATTGACCGGATCAAATATTCTAAAGTCTTTTGGTAATGCACCCAAACGTACACTTCTTCGTATAATAATAACTTTGTCAGATATTTTACTTTTCAGTTTTTCTAATTCGAGTAGACGTTTATAACGCCTTGTATATTTTTTAGATGAATTAATATTCATATTTATATATTATATCATTTTAGCTATAAATAATAATTTTAGCACGTCGATAATTATTTATGTCTATATATTATAATGTTAGAATCTCATATTACTGATGTACAATTAGCAGAGGGCGTCTGTGCTCTACTTAGTTATGTTATAGTTTGGTATCTCTTTTGGACTAAATTATCGTTTGAAACCGCCGAAAAAAAATATATAGCGTCAGCATTAAGATGGATATCAATATGGATTGGTCGTAAGTATGGTACTAGTTTATATGTGACTTTAAAAAAGAAATATAATATTAAAAATTATAAATTCTCTTTATTACCTAAATTGGATATTAATATTTATTAGTTAAATTAAATTTATTATTAATATAATATAGATGGATTATATTTATAATGCTTATTGTATGTCACAGATTTTTTTTGATAAGGGGAGTTATTATATAAGCAATAAAGAACTGGATGATTATATTAAAACAAAAAGAGTTTTTGGGTCAAACAGTAAAGGGTTGGCATGTATGTATGATTTAACTTATAAACCTGATTTTATTATTAAACAATTGCTGCTCGGTAACGCGTATAATGCACGAAACTTTTATGCACTAGAAAAGGATAGAATCGGATTAATTATAAATTGTTCGAAAGATATCCCGAATTATTTCGAAGACGAAATAGAGTACCTACGAGTTAATGTGGAAGACAAATTAGATCAATGCATCTATAAATATTTAGATACAACTATAACCGCAATGCACGAATATTTAACGGATAATCCTAATAAGAATATATTAGTTCATTGTTTTATGGGTTCAAGTCGGTCAGCTACTGTTATTATTGCATATTTAATTAAATATAGAAAATATACCCGACGGGACGCTCTCTTATTTTTAAAACAAAAAAGACATTTGGTGAATATCAACGTGGATTTTTTTAAACAATTAAAACTTTTTGAGGAGGAGTATAGATAGTTTTGAACGTTGTGTAATAATTGAAATAATTTGATAAAAATTATTTAAATAAAATATGTTATTAATATTAAATGCCAACCCAAAAACATTCTTCTAAATTTAATGTTTTACAACAGTTTTTGGATAAAAATAGGGGGACTGATGGTTTTACTCATACCAGTATAGGTGCTCCAATGGGTAAATATAGTATAAAACATTCTGATTATGCCAAATTTTATGAATTATATCATAAAGTTGTATTTGAAAATTGCACCCCAACTTATTTAACTGAAGGAATTAAAGACTGTGACATTACACCTATTAAAATTGATATAGATTTAAGATATTTTAATAAGCAGTGTAAAAGAATTTATACAGATGGCGATATTGATAAAATTTGCATGTCGTATATGGAAATTATTGAAGAATATTTAGAAGATCTTGAAGATGAAGAGAGGGTCTTTTACATTTTAGAAAAACCCGCAGCGATTTATGATTTAGATAAAAAGGGTAATAAAAAAACCAAGGGTTCATTATTTAGAATTAAAGATGGTTTTCATATTATGGCACCTAATATTCTTACTAATGATTATTGTCAATTGAAATTCCGTGAACATGTATTTAAAAATTGTTCAACTTATTTAGATAGGCACGCGTTTGACAATCCATATTCTGATATTTTTGATAAAGCGGTCATTGATAGAAATAATTGGCAAATGTATGGTTCTACAAAACCAGGAAAACCCGCGTATTTAGTCTCAAGAGTAATTAGAGTTTTCACAGATCGAGTAGAAAAAGTTGATTACGTCCCACCATCACTTGAATTAATTGAAAAACTATCAGTGCGCAATAAAACAGAGTTTTCGATGCTTAAGTCTGAGGTTGAAGCAGAGGTTTGGGCGCCTGAAAATAATAAACCTAAAAAAAAAAGGAAGAATAGTAAGCGGAAAAAACATAAAACAAAAGTGACTAAGACGGAACTTAAAAGCATTTTAAAATATATTAAGTGCCTTGGCGCTGAAAGGGCAAAAAACTTCCACACTTGGATAGAGGTGGGGTGGTGTTTGCATAATATACACAATAAAGATGACACTTTATTAGATCACTGGATTAAATGGAGTAAAAAGGTTCCGGAATATGCGGATGTTTGTGAAACAGAATGCCGAGAAAAATGGGACGAAATGGGCGATGAGGGATTCGGTATAGGTAGTTTAAAACTTTGGGCGAAAGAAGATAATGAAAAAAAATATTATGAAATATTAGAAAATGATGTGGCGGTTAGAATATGGAAGGGGTGTAATAACGGTAAAGGAACGTCATATGATATAGCTAAAACTATGCATATTCTGTATAGTACTTTTCACGTTTGTGTATCAATTAAAGATTGCACTTGGTATTATTATAATGCTAAGTTTAATAGATGGCAGCGCGATGACAAAGGGTTAGAGTTAAAAAGAAAAATATCAACAGATTTATATAAACATTTTAATAGTATAAAAATTAAAGAAAGTCAATTGATGGGTGATGAAGAGGACCCACAAAATAGTATACACGATAAACGAGCACAAGATATTGGTAAGGTAATGATTAGACTCAAAGAAACTAGTTTTAAGAGTAATCTTATGGTGGAATGTTCCGAATTATTCTATGACCGAGAAAAGAAATTTTTAGATAGTTTGGACGAGGCTAATCATCTTATTGGTTTTAATAACGGCATATATGACTTAAAAAAGGACGAATTTAGGAAAGGCCGTCCTGAAGACTTTATTTCTAAATCGACTAATATTAATTGGATAGAATACGACTCCGATTCTGATGAGATATTTGAAATTAAAGAGTTTTATAAGCAAATTTTTGTAATTAAACGGGTAAGAGACTATGTCTTAATTAGAAGTTCTTCATTCTTGTCGGGGTCAACTAAAGACGAATCCTTTGATATTTATTCGGGGGGTGGTGGTAATGGAAAATCAAAGCATATGGAATTAATGGACAAGATTTTTGGCGACTATGCAGTAAAACTACCCATTCAACTTCTTACAGCAAAGCGTGCGGCTTCCAATGCTGCTACTCCTGAATTAGCCAGAACTAAAGGCGCCAGACTCTGTTCGATGCAAGAGCCTGATACAGGAGATGCGATTAATGTTGGTTTAATGAAAGAACTTACTGGTGGTGATAAAATTCAGGCTCGACGACTTTATGGTGAACCATTTGAATTTAAACCGAAATTTAAAATGGTTTTATGCTGCAATGACAAACCCTCGTTACCTGAACGAGATGAGGGTACTTGGAGACGCGTACGAAATACTGAATTTAGTAGTAAATTCACATATGATATTAAGGGTGAAGACGGTTTAGATTTTAAAATTAATGAAGAATTGGCCGAGAATTTTGAAAATTGGGCGGAACCATTCATGTCGCTATTACTTGAGTATCATAAGCGTTATAAGAAAGAGGGATTGAAGGTTCCATGTGAAATTTTAGAATATACTAAGAGTTATAGAAGTACTAGTGATGCTTTTATCAATTTCATTAATGATAAATTAGACTATGACCCTTCTATTAATACTGGATTGAAAATTTCCGATATATATAAATTGTATAAAAGTTGGTGGGGTGGGATGAGTGATACCAAGGCCCGCTCACGGAAAGATTTACAACGATATTTTGATGAAAAATATTCCAAACATTTAGCATATTCGACAACTAATTCTGGTTATATAGGGTGGACTGTTAAGGGTGTTGATTGTGAAATAGATAGTGATGATGAAAAAAAAGATGATTTAGACGGTTAATTATTATGGAAATCTAAGAGTCGCCGGCTAATTTCTATAAAAGGGTTACTATATATTTTTTTTAAACACCAGTGGCAGTATTTATTTTCATTAACACATAATGTCACATAAATCCCTTTGGTTCTGGTAGTATAGGTTTTGCTCGTCCTCCCATTGGTCCAACACAAGACCATCGATTTGCCCACCAATCAAAACTACATCTTCACCAGAGTATTGATCGCTGCCAATGCTATCAACATTTGTTTGTTGTTCCACCACAACGGTCGCGATTGATACGTCCAAAGTATTCTTCACCAAATCGGCAGCAAGAGTCTCCGCCGCGTAAAACTGCTCAATCTCCGTGTAATACATCATGATAAACGTGAGTTGGTCCAATGTAACGACTTGGGAAGGATGGGCGGTTCCTCTGGTGAACTGGTGGTATTTGTATGTCTCAAATACATCTTTGGGTGCATTCAACTGAATACCCAGAGGGTCCTTGGACGCAACCGCATCCGTCCGCACTTCGACTGCCTCCTCAATCTCCTCAACCGCATCCGTCTGCGCCTCGACTGCTTCCTCCTCAATCTCCTCGACCGCATCCACCTCCATAGCCTTTGTGCATTGAAATCGAGTCCAACTACGAGCAAGCGTTGGGGGTTTGATTGCCATCGGAGCACCATCGCCGTCCTCGTCAATTGAAATCAACTCGGGGGTAAAACGGTGGCCAACCAGGCAGTTGTATTGATTTGAAGCCATTTGAAGGTATAACGTATAATTATTTACACTAAAAATCTGAATCTATCAAATTTTTAGATTAATTAAAGTATAAAGGGGTTGAACTAATAGTTATGTTTAGGTTGCAGCTTCTGTATGACGAATTCTAAGATAGCGCGGATGACGGGGCACACCTCTGGTACTAAAACCATTATAAGTAATAGTGATAATAGTTCCTATTGAATGAGTTTTTTTATAACTTTTTCTTATACTATCATCCATACCAGATACATTAAATTTTATTTCGGGATTATCGATTAAGGTGCAGATAAATGAACCCATCAGGTTTTTATATTTACCTGTTCCGGGTTTATAACCGATAATGGTTGCCTCCGTGTCCGCAACCTCTTTAATCTTATATAAGGTTTTTGAACGTTTTGCTTCATATAAACTCCCTGGTTCTCTTAACATAATACCTTCTCCTCCACCCGCAATAATTTTTTTGGCAAGTTTTAAGGCCGACGATTTAGAAACCATTATTTGAGTTGTAAATTCTAAAATTGGCGCTAAATCGGATAAACCTAATTGCGTCATGCAGGAGTTTCGGGTATTAACAATTTTATTTAATAAGAGCATTCTATTTTCAAAAATATCATCATTATTTAAAACATCGAATACTTTATATTTTACATCTGCTGCTTTCCAACTATTTTCCCATTTTACTAATTCACTCGATTTAGTGGGTTTTTTTCTACGTAATAATCCACAACTTTCAAATTCACCGCGACCTAACCATAATTCTCCATCTAAAGCGATAGTTGGCGGCATGATTGATTTATACCAATCCGGTACATCAAAATTTTTACCCGCTCTAGATTTAAATGATTTACCGTCCCAAATAGCTCTATATCCATCCCATTTTTCAGATGCCCACCAATTATCGACAGGCCTGCCATCATATACTTTTGCCAAGAGTACCCCGTGTTTTTTAACATCATACACACTTTTCCCACCAACCCCGGAGTCACATGATATATCAGGAAGAGAAGAGACTGGAGATAAAGATTTAGTTTGAGGGGGAGCAGTAAATGTAACAATTGTGGGGGAGGTCTTTTTAGTATGAGATTTCTTTTTTTTTTTAGATTTAGTAGTTTTCTTAGAATCTGGAAGTTTTTTTAAACATCCTTTTGATTTCTTCCATTCACACATCTTTTGATTATCACATTTAGGATTTTTAGTTTTTTTAAATTTTTTGCACGTAGGTATTTTACCCTTTTTAGTTTTAATTTGAGAAGGTTTTTTTTCTAAACATCCTTTAGACCTCTTCCATTCACACATTTTTTGATTATCACATTTAGGATCTTTAGTTTTTTTAAATTTTTTGCACCCCGCACCACCCGTCTGGTCTAAATACTGTTTTATTATATTCAACCCCATACGATCCTTTATTGAAATTTTTTTACCGGTTTTTGGATTGGAAATATACGAATACATATTATAATCAGATATAATTATATTATTGTTGATTTTGATATAAGGTTTCTCCCGTGTTGATCTATTATTGTAATTTTAAACTCCGGGGGTTCAGCGCCGTAAACGGTAGGCGTTAAATATTCTATCTGTCTAACAACGGCGCCGACAATGGTATTAATATATTTCTCAAAAAAAGGTTGGTGCCATATTCTCCCTGCAAGGTCCTCAGACGCAGTAAGTAATAGCGTTTTTTGGTGCAAGCGTTCTCCCACGGTACCGAAAAACTCCAGAAGTTCCACCAATCGTTTGTCGAAGGCGAAGTTCGCGTATATTTTCCAACAAAATAGTTTTAATGTTCCCCATGAGCCGTGAGAGTCCGCCTCATGGGCTGCGACAAATATATCGCTCTGTTTTATGGAAGGATTGCTTAAAATTTTCCATAAATCCTCTTTACTGGGATAACATTTACTTGATTTTACAACCCACGCACCTGTACTTGGGTCCTTAATTGAATAAATTGGATGGGTATGCCATATATGCGTAGTCGGGGACTGGATTGACAATGTACAACTGGCACGCCCCAAACTCTTATTCACCCCTTTGTCTGTCATTATGTACCCACCGGATGCCCCATCGTAATGCCCACAAATTTCAAAAGGTTGTTGCTGCAAGACTTCATAAATCTTATTCTCAGTTAACATGGTCGGTCGCGATTGCGACTCGGCAAACGTCATAACGGAGGGCAATGCCGACGAACCACCCCTCAAAGCAGTAAGATAATTTTTTAAAATAGTTTTTCCTAATTTACCAGTTATCAGAACATGGCGACCAGTTATTGGATTAATGATTTTAGAATACATATTATATACTATATATAAGTATATAAAAGTAATTGATATTATAATTTATCTTTTCAGTAACAGAAATATAATAGCTATTGATATTATTAATAAAATAAATTTAAATATATTAGTTACGGTATTATAAAAAACCAAATCCTTATTATTATATAATAATTCTCGTGCGTGCTTCGACGCCTCAGCGCTATTAGTATTAATAATTTTTTTATTTTTAGTTATTAACGTTTCATTATCGCGGATATGCCTGTTTTGTTTATTTAATAACTCCTCGCGTGTATCAATTAGTTCTATTTTTTTTAAATATTGACTTTTTAATTCCCTGAATCTATGACTGGCGACTATTTTGGATTTTTTTTTTGATTCAATTAATTGTCCTTGCAGTAAACTAGTTTTGTTAGTTAACTCATTTATTTCATTTTTTAATTTTGAATGAGTACCATCGAGTTGTTCAAATTTGCTTGTTAATTTTTTTTTATCAGATTTTAATTTTGAATTCTCTCTATTTAAACTATCAACTCGCGCCGTGACCGCATCTGCTGCTGAGTTTACAGAATTTTTTAAATTACTAAAGAACGCCATTTAATATAATACTTATATTTTAAAATTTAACTATTTAGGACATTTTTTAGATGTCCCACCGTTTGATATGACCCCCGACCAATCTCTTTTATTAAAATATAATCGATTTCTATTCCTATTAAAATACATATTTAATACCAAAATTGTTACTAAAACAAGTGTTAATATTGTTATTACAGTATAACCGATTTTTAAGGAAACCGAACCATTTTTAATTAGTAAACCTGTTAATAGTGATAGTAAAATAAAAACCCCCACATATTTTAAAAGAAACAAGAAATAATCTCGTTTACGAAATTCATTATTATTGACTTGCGTTCTTTTCGCAGAAGTACTTAAATCCTTGGATAAATTATCTATTTTACGTTTATTTTGTTTTAATTCATTTTCTTGATTATTTAATAAAATATTTGTCGGTGCCTCTACTAAATGACGCCGGTCTATTCGGTCTGTATTCACCGTGTATTTTTTTTCTGCTGAATCAAATAATTGACCCATTAATTTTTTTTTTCTATTTAACAATTTTACTAAAATAATCGGATTTTGGTCAGGATTTTTTAAATATTCTGCTAATTCTGCTTCTAATTCTTTTAAACTTTCTTTATGAATATTATATATACCAGGAGCAATACTAATTTCTTTTGAAATAATCTTATTAGCTTTATCAGCAGAATCTTTAATATCTTCTAATCCAATTATTCTTTCTCCTCGCGCTCTAGATTTAACCAATAAATCACTATATTCAATCGTCTTCTTATTAATATCATTGATAATATTATCTATTTTTATTTTTTCGATTTGTAGACTTTTCTTGGCGTCCATAATTTTTTGTTCAGCTAAAAGTTTATCATTTTCTAAATTTGTTAATTCTTCTTTAAGTGCCGCCGTTAAAGCCATGGCATTTTCGGTTTCAACCTTAATAGTATTTTGTAATTCTATTATTCGCGCCTTTTTTTCCTCAAAAACTATTTGAAGTTGACGATGTTCGTCATCTAATAGTTGACGTTTTTTTTCTAAAGCAGCAGATTTTTGCACCAAATTTCTCAAAATTTCTTGATGTTCTTTAGTTAATTTAGAATATTTATCACTTAACATTTGTTCTAAGTCTTCGCGTTGTTTTTTAAGAGTAGTGGCTTGATTACTTAAGGCGGTTGTTCTTGCTGCCTCGGCCTGTGGTATCTCAACGTCCCTTCGGTTATCATAGGGCGCACGTAATGAATTGTAGGCCGTCTGTATTTCGTCATAGTAGGTTTTTCTTACTCCGGATCTTCTATTTATAGTTTGAGTAGAAAGCGGCGGCGGACCTCTATCAACCCATACACATTCCGGGTTGTTAATATCACTTATACGACTGGTGTCCCAACATTTGGCACCACCTCCGTCGCCACATTCTTTCCAAGATCGTGTAGCACATACACTGTCACTTTTACTGCCTCCAGAACTCGTTCCCTTGCACGTACCCCACTCCCTTTTATTCCAAGACTTACACGTTGCATTACATTTTTTAAACCAATCAGCGTCCCAATCATTGTTTACAGAACCATTCTGGGTCGCAGTACCCGCTTCATTGCAACCCGCCGTTCCAACAATTGAACGACAATTCCAACATCCATTACTTACTGTATTTTGCAATTCTGCTTCTTTCTTAACAAGGGCGCTTAAACCACCCCAGTTACCACCTTCAGGGGCAGTAACAGAAGTCACTTTACTATAATAATTAACCGCGCCTTGTAAAAATTTATTAGAATCGGACCCCCTTTTTAAATTCCCCCCTCCGGTGGTGTAGTCGTGAGTAAAACCAGTACAAGAATTGTAATGATTGCACATTGTAGCACCATCTAATTCACTCCCTTTAAATTTTATAGCCCCATTTTTATCAGTAAGATTAACAGCTCCACTATTATGATTGTCAAACTTTTTGTACCCACCTAAAAGCATGGGGGCACCGGAGGCGGGACGCGCTGGTTGAGATGGTATAGGTGCTATGGTTATGATGTCTTGCCAACTGCATCTATGAGTTTTCCGGTCATTTGACTTGCGTGAACCACATTCCGCAGCCACTTTTGTTGGTGCACATATTGCGTCCCAAGCATCGATACCGGCCGAGTTCCAATCTCCCCTGTGACGACCTATACTAGGATATCCCGCTCTAGTTCTCCATACAGATGCGGAAGAATTCTTAATTTCATTAAATAATGTAGGGTTTTTTTTTGCTAATCGGGTAACTCCGTGTTTACCATCATCTCGTGATCTACATATACCTGACATCTATTATAATAATTAAAGATTTAAATTTAATGATTATATTAAAATTTATTGGACGCCATCGCGTCCGCACGATTCCGCTTCACCGCCGGATATTTTATTTGACCAATTTCTTTTATTAAAATATAATGCATTGCGGCGACTAAATATATATATATTAACTCCAAATATAATAATAAATGCTATAGTAACGATTGTTAATAAACTATACCCAATAACACTTTGAGTCATTCTATATAATAATATTATATTATAATACTAATTTTTAAATAAAATCCCGCCTCATTAATATTACTATAATTAAAGTGACGATAAGAAAAACAAATGCATTAGTGAGTAAAAATATATAAAATGATTTTTTTCTATATTCGTTTTTATTTATTTGTATATTTTTTGAAATAGACATTATATCATTTCTTAATTTACCATATTTAGATTCATTTTTTGCTATTTCTCTACGCTGATTACTGGTTAATAATTTAGATGGGGATAATTCTAAATTCACATCATCTATTAAATGTGTCTGTGTATTGTATTTATCTTCAGAATACGAAAATAATTTATCTTGCAGTAATCTTTTTTCTTTAAGTAGAGAGTTAATGTATTCTAAATCAGTTTCCCCCTTCTTTAAATATTTACTAATCTGTTCTTCGATTTTTTTAAAATCATTTTCTAATGCCGCAAATTTTGACTCCCAAACAGCATATTCCGAATCGAGTACAACTTTACTTTTTGCCAAATTATCAATAAGTCTATTAAGTTCAGTTACCTTAGATAATTGGTCTTGAAAGCGTGCGTCCAATTTTATAAATTTTTGCTGTCCTGCAGCAAGGGTAGTTTGATATTCATTATATTTTTTTATTTCCTCATTTAATAGGTCTTGCTGTGCATTAAGGCGCGCTAATTCCTCCTCATAGGCTTTTTTTACTTTAGCAATTTCAGCCCTAACAATCCTCACAGCCTCGTCTTTGTCTGTTTTTATTTTCATTAATCTAGTGACCAACTCCGTAATTTCTGCGACCTGCCTTCGAACCTCACTATTTAATTCGTCGAATTTTTTCTGCAAGTCCGCCTTAGCCTTTACAATATCATCATATTGAGTATTTACAGTATTAACTGAAGTATTATGTGTAGTTATAGCCGCATTCTCTCTGCTGGTAGCGACGGTGTTTAAATTTGCTATTTTACTGTCAGCAGCAGTTTTATTTTGTCCAATTTGATATTGTTGGTCACTCACAATACCTTGATATTCGGCGTCCACCGCCATTTTTAAACCTGATAATAATCCGTAGTCTGTTTTAAGTTCATTATACACTGGTACTGATACTAAATCAATAGAACCAATGTTGAAATTTTCATATAAATGAGTTTTAATATTATTGGGGAAATATGCGTGTTCCATTGTAATTAAATCAGTCATTATTAATATATTAATATAAAAAAATATATTATTAATAATATTATTGTTAAGCGACACAATTGGGTAACTCCTCTGCCTGTTTTTTATTCGCCCAATTATATTTATGGAAATAAATATTATTCCTTCTATTAAAATAAAGATGATTAATAGTTAGTAACATTAATAAAACTATAAAATATATGGTAATTAAAGAATACGTATTTTTAACAGAAACGTGACCCGTTTTCATAAATAACAGAGTTAATAAGGATAAAATTGAAAAAGAGGTTATGTGTTTCCAAATAAAAATATAATATTTCTTCTTTCTATACTCGTTTTCCTTAATCTGGAATAATTTATTTTGAGACATCAAATCATTTTTTATTGCGTCTATTTTCTCTCGGGTACTATTTGTATTACTGTTAACATTTACTTCTAGGGTATTCCTAATATGGGCACTTGAAATTTTTTCCTTTGTAAAATGAGTATTTTGATAATAATTCTTTTCTTTAGCATTAAATAATTTCTTCATTAATTTATGTTTTTCTTCAACCATTTCATTTAAATCTGTTTCTGATATCGTATAATCGGTATTAACAAATTTTTCTAAACTCGAACTGACCAGTTTACCCTTTGTTAACTTGTTTTTTTGCAACGTTTGTTTATTTTTAGTGTTAAATAATTTTTTCATTAAATGACGTTTTAATTTTACTAAACCATTTAATTCCTCACTCTTATCCGCGTATGTATTATCATGTTGAAGCATTGATTTTTCATTTATAACTTGATTAAGAAACGTTTCAATTTGTGTAATTTTAGCAGTACCTCTTAACATATTAATATTATTAATATATTAAAAGAAAATTAAAATCTTTATCCTTTAGTTAATAGATGTGCGAAATAACCAAGTAAAATAATATTAGCAATAACAAGCATAACAAGCATTACCTTTCTATATCTGTTTCTTTCGACGGAAAATTCGTTTTGTCTCTTTCTTGAAACCAGTTTTAAATTTATTGCGTCTAAATCTTTATCTTGTTTTTGAATTTCTTTATTTCTGGATAATATGTCTTTACGTTTTTTATCAACAATTGCTGAGTGATCTTTTAATTCTAAATCGGTACTATCGATATTCTGTTTTAATTCTGCTAATATAGCGTCTATTTTACTCTTAAGTATATTTAATTTTCCACGCGCATTTGCGGCAAGTTTAGCGGGTGGAATCATCTTTTTGCGCGTTGTGTTTTTTTTGTACAGTTTTATTTTCTCACCACCACCAATGTCCATAGAGAAATTCACTAAATTAGCATCATCTACGTTACTTTTTAATTCGCCTAAATTTGTAAAACCCATACAGCGGTCACCAAAAGCTGTGCATTTTGCTTTCATTAGTTCAACCGCATCGCTGCCCACACAAAGGGGCGCATTAGGATTCTCCTTTGTGGTTGGGCAGTTCACCTTTTCTAAATTAACGAATTTAGGATCTACAGTTTTTCCTACTAATACTTCATTATAGGTGGCAGCGACGGTTTCTGTTATTTCACGCGCCTTTTTATTATTTGAGAATTTGTAACCCAAGTAATTTTTGTATAAGGCATAATACTCGTTTAGAAGATCGTCATATGTATTTCTTAATTCCATAATATTTGCCGCTCTTTGAATTGAATAAGTTTGGACTGACATAGTATTAATATAATATTAGATAATATTTTTATTTGACATATCTATATCTCAAAATATCATCCGCATAATTTGTATTAAAGTAATTCCGTAATTCAGTACGTCTATCTAACAAGGCCTTTCGTTTTTTTATTAATTTATTTTTTAGTAAATTTTTTTCTAAAATAATTTCCTTTTCGGTTAGTTTTTTCCCAGTATATTTAAACTCTTTATTATATTCTTTTTTTTGTTTACTTATAATTTTAATAATGTCATCCTTTTTAAAATTGTAATACCGGCAAATCGCATCCGTTTGCAATAGAGCGGGCAATTGTGATTTACATAGCAAATGATATTTTATTAAAATTCCAGAAGTTTCAGTTTCTGATAGTTTAATATGCACCGGTACTAAACTATGTTTTATAGGACTTATTTGAAGACGTTTTAAATAAAATACCTGAACGTTATGCTCCTCTTTAGTTTCTAATTTTCTTATTATAGAACTGGGTTTTGCTTTAGTTACAAAAATGATTGTAATTTTTTTATATGCGGTTTTTATTTCATTTATTATACCCTGTAAATATGATACTTTAATACGTGTCATATTAATAAATTTTACGCATATTTGACTACCATCCGCTTTTGCACCTATAATATCTAGATTATCATTATTAATTAAGTATTTTAAATCGGTTTCTGATAATTGATTATATTTATCACTAACTGAATAACCTCGATCCCTTATTAATTCTTTAATAGTCTCCCACCCTTTTAAGAAATACTGATTGTCGGTCATATTATTTTTTTATAAACATAAACTTTAAATTATTATAATCAAATTATAATAAATTAATAATGACATTATTTCAAATTTAACTAAATGTATATGTATTAACTCAAGGAGTGGGTGTTAAAGGAGTGTATGGTGGCGGTGACTCACCAGGTGGTGTAATAAGGGCCCCGTCTGGTTTTACCGTATCTGGACCATAGTCTTGAGTATATTCATATTTCCCTTCTAATGGTTCAGGTGTCATCATAAATACAGGGGAATCCTCTCCAGACTCATCCGGGTCCATTTCCTTTATTTTATTTGTTATCGAAGTAAATAATGTATTCTCGATTGAAAGTTTCAAATATAAATATTTAATTCCAGACATCATAAATGGTTCTCCGATATAATATGTCATTAAATCATTATTTAGTATTGTCGTCTTAATCTTCTCTAAATACATTTCTTTAATAGGGATTCTGCAACTTATTATATCTCCCATATTTTCTCGTAGTTTTACAACTTTGGGTTCATTTATAAAATTAAAACTAATACTATTAATAGACGCCCCTAATAGTTGGTACATTTTATTACAATTAACATCTTCATCTTCCTTTGAATTAGCGTGTATGACATTACCGAAAATATTATTACTTAATATAATCGCATTATCTAAAATCCCACCCAATAATGAGTATTTAGATTTATTCGCTTGCAATTCTTTATTACTAATACTTGTACCATCCTCCTCCGACTTATGTCTGCTTAACTCATCTGAAATAATTCTGTTGCATTTATTAATCTCGTCTCTAATTATTTCTAATAATTTAATCTCTCTCTCTTGTTTATCTAATTCAGTTTTTATTGATTTATTATACGTTTCTAGGATATCGGTCATTTCTAAAATGAAAATATTCGCTTTACTATTATCGTGACCTTCGGTAAAATTATAAGACACAAACATTGATTCATACCAAAGATGGAATTCAGAAGCCTGATTTTTTATAATAATTAAAGGTTTTCTATAAGCTAAACTATAAGTTAATATATGGTCACTACTGAACCCTTCTATAAACAAAACAGATTTACATGTTGCGGACGAAAATATTGGGAATCCCTTGGCATTTAAAGACGGCACAGACGAGACTTTATAATTTTTATCCTGCTCTGATTCACCTGGTGATGTGGTATCCTCTATAAATGCACTATGCTTATTAAATTCAGTAGAAACATTCATTATTTCTAATAATTCTCTCCCACTTTCTATAAATAATGACTTAAAAAAATCTTTATTTTCATTAATCATCTTTCTTATATTATCTTGTCCATAACCATCATTATTATTAAATAAAATTGTATCACACTCACTTGTCATATTGTATGTTTCTATAAAGGATACATTCGTATTTTGAATATTATTGGCTATTACATATGAATGTATGTCGGGAATTAATAAATCCCCATATTTAATATTTTCATTTGGGGTTCCCATATATGAACTTAATATAGGCACTAATTTATTATTAGAGGATAATCCACTACCCGCTATACTATATTTTTCAAAAAAGGGATTTAATATTTGGTCTGATTCGTCTGCTGCTAATTTTACAATAGGCATGTTAAGAACATTAATTATAAATTCGTTATCATTTATTTTAATACCGTTTCCTGACCGGGAACTAATAAGCAAATTTTGAATAAAATCCTTATATACAAAATACTGTGGTATAATATGTTCGAGGGCGTCGCTTCCTACCAACAAATTCAAATATTTTTTATGAAGTGTTTTTACAAATACTGCATTACTTAAATTGTCAAATTCAGCACGATGTTTATATAACAATGAATGGTAATTTTCTATATTTATAAAAATATTTTCAGTGCGCTCCTCCCCGTCTTCAGAAATAATTTTTGTTAAAAATTCATTTGTAAACTTGTCTTCATTAAAATTCATAATAGGAATAAAATTATATAACACCTCGTTCACTATTTTTACATAAATGCCTATTTTTACATTTGAATATATGTATTCTAATGTATTTTCTAAAGATTTATCATTAATATCCTGATATATAGATAACTTACTCTGTCTATCTATTATATTTTTAAATATGTCTAAAACCCCTTCGCAATTATTATATTCATATATTTCACTCACATTATTCAAGGGTCCGACCAAGTTTAACCAACACGGATTACCTACATACGCCCTTGGAAGGTCTATATAATTATTTATTTGTTTGATATTGGCACATATCTTAAATGGTGCACGTATATCTCTATTATCAATATTAGTAACCCCTATATTATAATTCGTACCTAAAATTTCAGTATTCATTGTAATGCGCAATGTTTTGTCATATATTTTTTTTTTGAATTTAGTATCGGTTGATGGTACAATATTCATAAAGTCTGATTGCACATTAATAATAGGATATTCCTCTATTTTATTTATATCATCTGCCGAAACGGGCGTATATAACGATTCTAATTCAGCCGTCTTTTTAAATATAAAATATCTATTTAAATCACTAAAATTTTTAAGTGGTATATTTTTATTCAGATCCTCTTTATATTTTGATTGATATAGTATATTATCAAATGTGTTTGTAGGATGTTCTAAACGGGAACCTGAATCTGTTTCTTCTAAACTAAAACCCATCATTTTAGCAAATGTGATTAAGAGTGTAGGATTAACTAAATACTCTATGTTTTGTGTTCCTATAGAATCAACAAAAACATTGATTTTTTTACCAAAACCATTTTCTATACTACTTGATAATACCTTTATATCTGATTCTAAAGTTATACTCCATTGTCCTTCGTAGCTATACGTCCCTTTGTTTTCTAATAATTTATCTAAAACGCGGCAACCGTCAAATGTTGTGACAACTAAATATCCCCCTAATGCTAAGGTTTTCGAACAATTAATAAAGAAGTTCCTTAATCGCTCCACTCTATCAAATAAATAATGAAGAGAGAAAAACATTACAGAAGAACCAAATTTAAGGGTACGCATAGTAAAGGAGTGGGGAATATTAGCGTGAACGGTATTCACATTATCTGTTAAAAATTTTATTAATTTCGATTTATATTTACTCGAGGCAATATCATATATTCTCATATTTTGCTCTATTTCCTCTGATGATACAAAGGGACTTATCGGGACCTGATCTAAGTTTAATAATTTACTAGAGTCACCGACAATAAAATCTATTTTACTTTTTTTGGCCCACTCTTTTTGACGACTATGTGTTTTAATTCCTCTTTTAAGATTAGATAATCTTTTTAGTGCACCTTCTTTATCCGAATAATAACTTCCTTCAGTTTCATCTGAAGCATCCCGTTCAATATTTTCTTCTGATATATCAATTCCTAGAATTATATTAAAATCAGCAGAATACCATTTATGTAAGTCACCTCCCACACCAACTGAAAAATCTATTAATGTTCCCGCCCTCGATTTTAACTCCTTTTTAACATAATCTTTGATGGTATCACTTGCCCTATCTAAATCTCTAAATTCATTATATTGCATTTTACTTTTAGATGAAATATACAATAACAAACTTCTCTTGATGTCATTATGGAATTTATACATAGGGTTTATTATTACTTGTTTACCATACGAATCTTTTAATAATTCCTCGTCCTCTTCATTTAAAATAACTATACCGTTATTTCTTACGGCCAATGAGCGCCATTTTTTTAAAACTCTGTCACTAACAAGACGCGGTGCAATACCTGACGCCTCAATTTCTTGTATAAGTAATTTAAAGGCGTACGGTGCCTGCACACATATAAATTCACTTCTCGATGTCTCCGTTGACCCTTTAACTATAATGTCTTTTGAATCTTGTAAGCGGGCTAATAAACTAATACTTTGTTTAGACGAATCCGCCGCTAAATCTTTATAAATATTTTTTTCAGGATTTACGGCAGATATTAATCCCGTTTTACAGGATATCCAAAATTGGTACTTGTCAGATCTTTCCATAAAACTCTCTTTTAAAAATGCTGCTGCACCATGCGATAAAATAGCATCGCGCTCCATCTCACCTATTCTCCCGCCTCCTCCAGCCGCACGTCCACTAACAGGTTGGCGAGCCAGGGCGGTTTTACTTCCTTTGGCGCGCGACTGTTGTTTGTCGGAAACCTGGTGAGTAAGACGTTGATAAAAAGTAGGACCTATAAAAAAATTAACTTTTAACATTTCCCCTGTAATACCCGAATACATTACCTCATTGGCATTTTGTTCATAATTTAAATCTTTTAACATATTTCGGACATTGTCTATAATATTATCAGAACCGTCCATCGAATCAATCATATGTGTAAAGGGTGCTAATTCACTTTCACAACCATTAATCACACATACCTTACCCAATAATAACTCAAAAAACTGAGCGATAGTCATTCGACTTGGAAAAGCGTGAGTATTAACTATAATATCTGGCACAATGCCTTCTTTTGTCCGGGGTAAATCTTTTTGGGGTAAAACCATACCTATAGTTCCTTTCTGTCCGTGCCGTGATGCAAACTTATCACCTAATTCTGGAAGTTTATCTTTTCGGATTCTTATTTTACAATATTTTTGTCCGTCATTACCTTCATTCATAAAGACTCTGTCGACATAACCATCCTCACCCCTTCTTACATAATCACTGCTGTCGTATAGTATTGGTTTCCCCTCACTATCCTTTTCATTGCTAATCAAACATTTACCCACAATTATATCATTCTCATTAACTTTCAGATTTTCTTCCATTCTAATAATACCATTGTCGCCTAATTTACTATAATCACCCGCATGCATATTTCGCACGCCTTCGAAGTAGGTAGGGTTACAAATTTTATCCACTAATTTACCATTGTCAATTGTTTCCCGTTGCGAATAAGTTCTAAATTTACTAGATTTAAATAATCCACGATGTATAGCATCTTTATTTAATATAATACTATCCTCCTGATTATATCCAGAAAAACATCCTATAGCAACTATAGCATTCATACCGTGTGGTAATTCATCTGTAAATAGATATTTACTGAATTTACTTTTAATAAGGGGTTTTTGTGGATAGTGTAAAATTTGCCCCTTTACATCCATTCTATTTCTGTAATTAGACGCATATAAACCGAGAGTTTGCTTACCCTGTGATGTAGAGAATTGATTACGCGGCGCTTGATTCATCGATAATCCAGGGATTTGACAAGCGAGTATACTTAAAATTAATGTAGGACTTATTTCGCAATAGTCATACCTGTTAATTTTACTTGATAAATCAGAGGGATTTAATGCGATAAGTGCTGTATTAGATTCGTTGGTATCAATATACTCTATTATTCCACTTTCATCTCGTAAATATTGAATTAAACCGGTTATTTTATCTACTTTACTGGCAGAACCGGCGTCCTCTGTACCCATTTCTAATAATTCATCAGTTACATAACATCTATCATCCGTATCCGCATGAATAATAGTTTTATTTAAACCTACTAATAAGTTTTTCCAATTTATATTTTTTTGTTTTATACCACCAACCTCGCCCTCCTTAGACGCAGGACCTGACGAAACATTCATATTCTTTTCAAGTTCATTAATAATTGCCTGAGTAAGTCTGATTATGTTATTTTTTTCAACTATAAATACAGGTCTAATCCCTCGCCCCGAATCTGTTGAAATACTTATAATATTATTTTGTTTATCCCAAGAGATTGATATATAAATATTTATATAACCATTCCGTTTTAATAATTTCATTACTGTATAAAAATGTAACGGCGTTTCAATATAACCGAGTATTCGCTCATTTAAAAATACCCGGGTATTTGGTAAATTTTTAAGATTATTATTCGTTTTAGTTTTAATATCTTTTACCCCTAATGTATAAACTAATCTATCAAGTAAAAACGAACTTGTTCCAGGTGTTATAAGAGCGGTGATAGCTAAATTTTTACGTATTCCAATATTACCACCGTCGGGAGTTTCTGATGGACACATTATCCCCCAAGATGAACCGTGCAACGAATGAGGTGCACGCACCTTAGCACTTTTTGATAAAGGTGTGTTAATACGTCTTAGATGGGAAATGAAACCGATATAACTAATTCTTGTTATATCTTGCACAACGCCTGCTTTACACGGGGCATCCTTTAACCCCCAACAATTTTTAAAAGCGTACATCATACCTTCATTAATAATACTTTTATCAATTATTTGATTTGGTAACAATGAATTATTATATTTATTATTATCGATTAATTTATAAAAATCTTCATCGGGTATATGATCTATTGATATTGACCCAAATTTTTTACTATACCCGACTCTTACTACTTCTAATAGTTTGTTTTTAACACGAAAATATAAATCTCTGAATATTTGGGATAATAGATAACCAGATATATCAATACGTTTGTACATATAATTGTCGCGGTCCGTTTCAGGTTCTATTTTTAATAAGACATGCAGTGCTTTTTGAACCATAAATGCTAAGAAATAACCTTTTTCTAAAAGACCTTGTCCACAATGTGGTAAAAAATGGTTTTTTAAAATTTCCATTAAACATTTGTGTTTCATATTATACGTTTTCGGTGCATCTTTCATAAAATTTTTAGAAATTAGGGGAATTAAAAAATCCAAAGCATCTTTTTGATTATTAATAATGTAACTACTTTCATTTATACTAGGTTCAATCATTTCTAACATCTTGTGATAATACTTTGAAAAATTACTGCTGTTCCCACTACTTTCATTGCATATTATATCGACTATTTCCCGGTCACTATAAAATCCCAACGCCCTAAATAAAATAAATAACGGTATTTCTTTCTCAATGAGCGGTATCTTAACCCTTATAGTATTGTCAACAATAGTATTTCCGGTGTTTTGATTAAGTTTTTCTTTTAAGATACATACTTTTGTTATCCGAGCTGGTATAAATTTATTTTCTGCCGCAGAGCGTATATTGGCAATAACCTTATATTCCTGGTCCTTTTTAAAATTTGCATAGACTTTATTATTAATATCGCGTTCTTGGGCGACAATAACCTTCTCCTTACCGTCAATTATAAAGTACCCACCTTGGTCATGCTTGCATTCACCGACTTTAGTAAGAGCTACATTATGTAGTTTATTTAATGAGCAGGCCCTTGATTGTAACATAATAGGGATGTTTCCCAAAGTAACTTTGGAGTATAAACTAATAACTCTATTTTGTTTTTGAAAATATTTAATTAGACGTTGACGTTTTATTTTATTATCACGAATGTTCGATAAATCCTCTGATATTGATTTTTCAAATTCTTTTTCTTCGGTCGATAAAGCACTTTTAATATTAGAGTAATTATATACATCTTTATATTTATTAATAATCTTTTCTACCAATAAATCCACCTTAATTTCCGCTTTATATGTCAAGTTTTTTAACCTGGCCTCATTAGGATATAAAGACTTTTTTACAATTTTTTTTGCTTCGCCGTCTCTAATCATTTCTTGAATTATAGGTTTTCCTATATAAATTCCTTTCAGATCATCTACAATATCTGTTATTTGACTTTTATCACTATTCCACACAGGTGTGGCACCAACATAAATATTAATTTCATGACGAAATTTTTCGATATCTTTATCGTATTCCTCTTGCAGTCTAATTCTTTTTTCTGTAGGATTACCGGTTGTTAGTAAACTATATAAAACCAAATATTTATCTAATTCATCGTCCCCCAATTTATCAATCTCAATATTGCTACCAAATTGAATATTTATAGGATTAAACTGTTTTATAGTTTTCGGAATATTTTTTTCCAAAAAAGTATTATAAGAATCTATTTGGTTTTTAGTAAGATAATTATCTGTTGATTTAAAATAAGAATCTATAACTTTCCATACTTTTTGATCCCAATTTAATTCACTCATTATAATATAAAAATAGAATATTTTTATATATTAATTTTATCTAATTATTTGTATTTTGCACATCGATATATAACCTTTTCTGTTTTTCAGTTGGTATGTCGTCAAATAAAAAAGATAACCATAATAGTTGCAGTATTTTATCATTTGCTTTGACATTTATTGGGTCAAATTTATAAATTTTATTGGTCATATATTTTTTAAATTGTTGTACTTTTATACTATATTCCTCATTCTGCCTGTCAAGTGTATTTTTTATTAATGTTTCTGCATGTATTGATTCCAATCCAAAATATGATACATCCCCCTTTCTCACATATCTATCCATATAAATTTAAAAAGACTTTAAAAAAATATATTTATCTCAGTCTATATAAATGGCATTAGATAATCAACAATTGACAATGGCACTTACATACATATCAATATTCTTGGTTTTCCAATTTATAATGACTTTTCATTTTTATTTTCAACTTAGAAATAAACGGGGTCCACCTGGTCCTAAAGGAGAACGAGGCCGTGCAGGTCATTCCAGAACATGAGACAAAACAGGTTTATTAGCAAAATAATATAAGATTATTGGTATGATTTCTTTAATATTATTCTTGGTTTCAATATAATCATTAATTATGTGATTTATTTTATCGTCAATATTAATATTATTGCTATAATTCAAAATATCATAAAGTGTTTCTATATAATTGTTCATAGTATTCTCCGAATTATAAAATAGAGCGTTTAAATTATCGGATATCTCTATTTTATTATTTTCTATTATTTTCTTATAATCGATTAAAAATGTTATCATCGAATTAATATTATCTATATGTGTCTCCATTATTTTAATTTAAATATTTTAAAATAAGATATATATCGTAAAATATGTTAGTTATTCCTTCTAATTTAGATGATTTTATTTATAATAAAAATATCGCCAACCGTCTTAAAATATATAATATTAATTATTTAGAAAATTTAATATTTTATGGGCAGAATAATGCAGGTAAACGAACACTTATATCCGGTTTATTAAATCACTTATCTGGTAACAATATTAAAAGAAATATGCGTACCCAGAAATTAAAAGTTAATAATACAAAGGTAGAAATTAATTTTGTTGAATCTAATTATCATTTCGAAATTAATTTGTATGAATATGGTCATTATGATAAACACATTATATGCGAGTTTGTAAAATTTATACTTACTTATAAAAATATTAATAAATTAAAGTTTAAAATTGTAGTACTGCATTATTTCGACAAGGTCTCTAAAATTGCCCAACTGGCATTACGAAGAATAATTGAGAAATCTTCCGATACAGGCAGGTTTATTTTATGTTGTGAAAATATTAACCGAATAGACAAAGCATTGTTATCGAGATTTATCTATATCCGAGTTCCCAAACCTAAAATATCTGATATGGAAAACTATATAACACTCACGTTACGTAAATATAACAAAACATATGGTCCAGAATTAATCAAAACGATTATAGATTATTCAGGACAATGTATATATAAAATTAATTTAATAATACAACATTATATAGACAATGGTCAAATAAATAAGAATATTATTAATGAAACTGATATTATAATGCCCATCATCAAGGAAATAAATAAACCCACTATAAATTCAATGTTGAATATTAGAAAAATTATATATAAATATCTATTGTTAAATTTTACTCCTAAAAAACTGTTTTACGCTATTATTAAATACTACAACTCTGATGAAATTTTAAGTATAGAAAACATTTCTAAATTAAATTTTATAGCTGCTAAAATTGATAGTATGGCCAATGTTATTAAATATGATATTATAGTCCTGGAAACTCTTATTTTAAATATTAAGTTACTAATGGTTTAAATTTTCTAAACGATTAAATATTTTTCTAAAATTAGATACTAACGTTTTTTCATTGTATAGAATATTGTAATTAGTTTTTTTATCTAATTCTTTATTTATAGATATCATATTACTCTGCAGTTCATATACATCGGCGACCGTTTCAATTAACTTATAATCTTTTAAAATCGAGCAATCAATTAAATTTTGATTAATCAGATTTATATAATCTTGAATTAAATAATTACAAATTCCATAATTTTTTCTTACTACGAGTTCAATATATATATTTTCCCAAAATATACTTTTAAAATATTTTATCATATTATCATGTGCAGTTTTATCATATCCTATAGATTTAAATTTATAATTAAAGAGTATTTTTTTCCAATCAGACTCTAAATTGGTTAATGTATAAAGTACTTTATTTAAAAAGACTTTAATACACGTGATATACGTAGATTTGTCTTCTTCTGAAATATGTTCTTTATGTTTGAGTTCCTTTAGAAATATATTATAACTATTAAACGTTTCACATAGTATTTTTATTTGCATAGCTTTATCTTTTTGTTCCCAGTCAGTATACATTATTCCAAATGTTAATAATTTTTGAAATAATAGTTTCATGTTAATAGGTACTTGTATATTTAAAAGTTCAAATATCTCAACACTGCGTTTATATATATTGTTCTCGTAATCAGACATATTAGTAGACATTAATATATTTGGAAATCGACTGAGTAATAGAGTTTTTTGAATTAGTTTTTTATCATAAGTAGGAATACCGTTATTTTTATATAACAATTCTATAAATTCTGAAAAATCGGTATTATTTTTAGTACATAGCATAATATCTTCTATATCAGCGCCTTGGCAAATTAATTGCCACCCCTTCGTTTTTTTTAAATTATATAAACTATCTTGGATATTCATTAAATAGTTTGCATATTTTATAAAATTTTATTGTTCGCGAGTTTGAGCTTTAATTTCTAAATTCCATTTTTTTATCCAATTTTTTTTTAATTGAGCACGGTTATCAGAATACACTTTTTTTATATTTTTATCCTCAGGTCTTTTTGTATTAAAAAAATTTTTTATAAAATTAAGTGTACCGTTTTTTTTTAAATACAATTTATTTTTGTAACGTATGTATACTTTATTAGGGAGTGTGAATCGAGGATATAATTTCTTATACAAACCGGCATTTATAGGATTATTAACTGTAGAACCCTCACGCATTATTATATTAGGTATATAAAAATCTATAGGATATTAAAAAACTTTATAAATTTGATAATAATTTTTATTATAAAATATATTGTACTTACTTTATGTCCATAATCAAAATAAACAAAATGCCTAGTACTCTAAAATATACTATTCCTCAAAATCGACACACTTATACACCGAACATATCAAGGCGTTGGACAGATATACATAATCCTAGAAAAAGGACTTTAATCGTAACTATTAATGGAGAGGAACATGTGTATCCCCCAAAAGCAGGGGTTATTATATTTAATCAAGAATTAAATAAAGTATTGATAGTTAAAAGTAGAGGATATAATATTGGAGGAACAAAATGGGGTCTCCCTAAGGGACACCTTGACAATAATGAATTGCCAAACGAATGTGCTATGAGAGAGTTACGTGAAGAAACTGGAATAAAAATTCATATACCTGAAAAAGCTAATAATCTTATAAATGCCATCAATAATTCCGTTTATTATATTTATATTGTGGATGAAAAGAAAATATACTTAAATCCTATAGATACTGTAGAAATTATCAACGCAAAATTTTGTTATATTAATAGACTCAAGACAATTAAATCAAATGTACTAAATAAAGAATTGCAGAAAGTTGTTGGAAAATATTTGAGAAATATCAAAAGGCTTGCTATAAAAATAAATAATTAATAATCAATAATAAATAATGGCATTTTTTTTGCTTTATTTTACACGTATATTCATTTATAATTATATTATTATCTATGTATTAAAATATTAAGTAGACGTACTTCTTTTAAAATACACAAACCCTCCTTTATATTCCGTTCTGACGTCATCATTTAAGATTCTCGTCACCGTGTCCGTGAAATTCCTCCCCCCCTCCGCTCCAACGTTATCTATACACATAAGACCGTGTATTCCTGTAGGTCCCCTATTAATAGGTAATATCCCTACGAGTTCAAGCTCCGCGAGCTCGGCGTGTAGCGACGCGAGAAACTCTTGGAATTTTTTAATGCGGGATATGTAGAATGGTTCTAAATTTTCTTTGCTCACGACCCGTCTCATAGCATTAGTCGCCGCCGGATCAATATAAACGATACCGCATTTGTCGTTGGGGGCCTCATTAGCGACACACTTCAAAAACTCCCCATAAAACGTGCTATCCCCCAACCGTATAGTACAAAACTCACCTGGGCGTTTTTTTTCCCAAAAGGATATATCGTCAGTCCAAATACCTCTTATTCCTAAATTTAACAAACTTTTGGTGGCGACAGCTGTGAATGAGTGTTCATGCGCGTCTCTCCTTTCCTCAGGCGTCACATCCGAGAAAACCCATCCAATACTAGTTTTGTCGTATTTTCCACAAATGTATGCAATATCCATATAACCTTGGATGCCTAAGTGTCTATGATCCAAGTCTTCTATAAACAATGTATTCAACAAATTATCTTCATTCAAATATTTCTCAAACGTTCCCCGAGTAGATTGCATATAGTGTATATCTTGTATACTAAATTGAGTAAATCGTCGATGCATCTTCTCCTTTTTCAGAATACTTAATAAATCAAATTCTACTAACATTTTATTATATAATACTAACATGAAACCGTTTATACTTTGCGCACTGATCGGAGTACAGTGTTGGTTAAAAATATTCGAAAACCATTTTAATTTATCATGTATAATAATACTATTTCCAACCCTAGATATACCAACCTTTGTTAAAAGGTCTAATTCAGTTTGTGTGGAGTATCTCTTTATCATTTGACTAAGATATTGGAGCAGTTTGTTATGCTGCCTATCGTCGGGCTGGAAGAACTGCTCGTAGTTCTGTTCATCCTCCGTCCCATATTTAGTCACCATTATCCGTGATATACCCATAAAAGCACTGGCTTGTTGTTTAAACATATCACCGTCTTTTATACCAGAAACTTTTTCTAATAAAAATGAAAGAAAAAACCATTGAATACCTAAGTCATTTACATTATATCCAAAAGGCTTTCTGCTGTCAAGTTCTTCGGAATAACTACCATATTTTAATATATTAAAAAACGCCGTTTTAACTGTGCCATTTGTTTGTTTAATGTCAAATTTAATAAAAAGATTGGTAATATCGCTTATTATATCCGGCGACGTGATGGGGAAATCCGATAGTGAAGATTCTATTGATTCTTTAAACATATCGCGCGGACGACGTGCGCCAATACTGTACAACCCATCCACGTACGTCGTCGAGGAGTCGCTCGGCGGGTGAGACACGTCGGTTGTGATGGCAATCGCACCCTTATCGTAGAGCCAAATGTCTGGTTTAGATCGCAGTGATGTTATCTCATTATATAGTATCTCCGTAGATGTAAAATTAAACAACCAAAGGAATAATGAAAAAAGATGTATCTGCTGGTGTTTGAATATAGTTTTCACAGTCTCCCTCAACATGACCGGTGACACAGTCTTTGGCGTGTTATCGGACTCTATCAACGTTTTAAAAAGTCTACCCGTGACGCTGTTTGCAATCTTTAATACATCTTGAAATCCCGCTCTATTTAATGTATATACTCCACCCTCGAACCGCCTTCGCAACCCAGTATTAACTTCTAAGAATTGTGATTCCATTTCAGCAGGATATCCGGCAGCAATTTGTGCAAATAAACACCCATGTTCACTTGAAAAATCCACAATAGCACCTATGGCCTCCTCACCGAACGGGTCGTGCTGTTGCATATCAGCCCTCTTCGGTCCAGCAATAGAATAAGCTTCATCTATAAATATAACGCATTCGAGTGCATCTGAGTATTTGTCGTATAACAGCGGAGCGGTGGTTCCTATATACTGACCTATAATATCAGGTTTTTTTATATTTTTTAAATCACCTTTCGCCAATAATTGTGATTTTTTTAATAGTTCCGAAATTATTTTGGCAGTGTGACTTTTACCAACCCCTGGTTGTCCTTTTAAAATATAATTAAACGGCCCGAAGTTGTTTTCGCATTCACCATCTATGGTCCTGCTTGCGAGTTCCACCAAATAAGTTACACAGCGATGACGTATTTTGCTCTCGACTTTAGTACTTAAATTATCACAATAGTCAAGAAATTCAAGCATGTTTTCTTTAAATTTTTGAAGGTTGGCAGGATTATCCGTATTAAGGCTGCTAATTTTTTTATCAATTAAATCCTTTAGAGAAACATATTTTATACTACTTAAGTTACCATTCAATATTACGTCCGATTGCCCCTTCATCCACTCATTAACCCATGCGTCAACCAACTCGCCGTTCGCTTTTTGCACGAACGTCGCAAAACCCGCTTCATTTCTGGCCTCTCCCGTGGGGTCGTTTTTTGCGTCGATCGTCTTCCTCATTACAGGCGTATCTTTTAATCCTCTCATATACGTATCACTGCAGATTTGCCCGTTCTTCGCTACATTATCGAACTTTTGATCCAAATTAGACTGTGCCGTCTCAGCGAGTTTAGCATATTTGTTACGTTTTTGAAGATAAAATTTAGAAAAATTTTCAATAAAACCGCGTAATTTATCTTGGTCCGTCAATTTGTCTAAAAATGTGGATCTTAGATCATCCCACCCGTCAGCGTCTGAAATTTCACCGTCCGCCGCCTTCGACGCCGCACCACCAATCTGTGGATTATAAATATTACTATACATTATATAATATATAATAATATTTTAATATTATAAAATAATATTCTTTAATATAATTTAATAATATTCTTTAATTGGTTAAGAATTTATTGTTTGCGGAACATTAACTTATTTTTAGTAAGTAACCTATTGGTGATACCTCTGACGAAATTTTTAATTATCTCAAACCAAATGGAATATAAAAATTATTTAAAATCGCGATTAGAGGATCTTATACCAACTATTCCATAATCTTAATAAACAAATCAATATCTTTTTTATTATCTTTAATATTGTCCACCAGTCGTATGAAAAATCCTCGGTTTGTTTCACCTGGTTGAGTTTTCCTAAAATATACTGCGCAGCGGCGCCCTTTCCGCTGTATAACGCCTGCCATTATATTATCATTTTCCTCCATAACTTTCATTATCATATCTTTGGCATCATAATAGTTATCAAAGATAGGATTTTTGCGTTTTATCACCCTGATTAATTCAGGATATTTATGTAAATCCTTCTGAACATCAACTGTTGATTTTGGGCAAGAATCGCAATTAAACATACTCATTACCAACATAATAGATTACTAATACTCCTCCCTCTATAAGAATATCAAATTTTGTATATCCTTGTAATTTCTAATAGAAAATATCCATTCAGAAAAAGACACCATATTAGAACACGTAATATAATAACATTTTTACTTCTTCGCTACCAGTATTAAATAGATTAAAAATATTTAAGTATTAATCTAATTCGGATAATAAAATTTGATATTAAATTAAAAATATGTTTGTATATTAAATTAATGAAATTTAATTCATCTACAGGAATAGTACGCCTTACAACCAGGGGGGTAAAGAAACAAATAAATTGTGTAAAAACGTTTTATAACGAGTATACTGTTTTACAAAAACTTCAAGACATTCCAGGTGTCATTAAATTACTAGATGCCAATACTAATAAAGGACATTTATATTTGGAGTATCACGAAAGGACTTTATATAATTATATAATAGATAGTAATAAATTAATCCGTTATACTAAGTCTAAGAAAAAATATATCCAGGAATCTTTGACTATTTTTAATAAAATATTACCCATTCTATATGAATGTCATAATAGAAACTATATACATGGCGACATAAAACCTGAAAATATACTTTTAAATAATAGGTCAGAACCTATTCTAATTGATTTCGGTCAGGCAAATTATTTTAAAGATAACAACAGACGCGAAAACACTCTTGGGACACTTGGATATTGCCCTCCTGAATTAGAGCAAAATATTGTAGGACCTTTTACTGATGTATATAGTTTGGGGATAACGCTTTACGAGACATTAATGTGCAAAAACCCTCATATATTAGCAGATGGTAGTATTGATTTTAATTTTGAGGATGGTGGGAATGAATGTATTTCCCATCAAACTGCTAATATGATCTGTGATATGACCGAACCATATTATGAAAATAGACCGTCTATGGAGACTCTTATGAACGAGTATCCATCAGTGTTTGAAATAAAACCTCTGGATGCATGATATCCTGATAGAACTTTATTAAAAAATAATAAAGAAGTATGTATAAAGTATTTCTTGTTAATTTAAATATTTTTGTAATATTTTTACCCCCAATGAACTATTTAACTTTACAAATTTTTTAGAGACTGGATTGTAGATTTTGTATATATATAAGCGGTAATAATATTTCAAAATCTTTTATCTTGTAATATTATAATGGAAAACTACATTTACAAAGCAACTATAGAAAGTATTTATGATGGTGATACTATAACGTGTACAGTTGATTGCGGTTTTGGTGTAAAATTAACCAAACAGAAAATACGTTTATTTGGTATAAATTGTCCTGAAATGCGCGGTGAAAATAAGATAAAAGGGAAAGAGGCCCGCGATGCCTTGCGTAATAAATTAGCGGACAAAAAAATAAATCTCAAGACGATTAAAGATAAAAAGGGGAAGTATGGTCGGTATTTAGGTATTATTTATTTGGGAGAAGAAAATATAAATGATTGGATTGTAGAAAATGGATATGGTGTTAAAGCAAATTATTAAATAAAATAAAATTTTTTTTTATTTTATGTAAATGCAATTAATATTTATGGCATAAATGTTACACGGCAAATGTTATCTGCGACACCAAATGTTGCTTTGGCAACTTCATAGAAAGGATCGTCGTGTACCGTTTCCTTACTGTCCTCATCAATTCCCATAACAGTTTCATGAAACCACCCATTCTTAAAAATACAGTTTTTATTAGGGTTTGCGGTATGCATTGGGTGGTTCTCCGAATAATTAAACCAGTCTGTCTTCTCGTCCAAACTAGTATCACCCTCCGATTTAAGAATATCCCCAATGCCATCAGAAATCAAAGACAATGGACCAGTAATGACGAACTGCTTGCTATAGGAGGGTTCCGACGCCCACCAAGCATTCTGACTGTCCCCCATATTCGACCAGGATGCCAATTCAGTTTTTGGCGCAAAACTTCGAAGCGCGCGCACCGCAGCGGGTTTTAGTGTAAACATATCTGGTGTATAAGTCAGACAAATGCTCAACGCGGTATCACTGCGAACATTCGAGACATAGTACTGATGCCTTCCCCTGACAATACTTGGTGTCGGATTAATAGTCACTACCGCATCGATGGGCGATACGCGGTGAAAGTAATTTTTTTTAGAAGCGAAACTTCCAGGGACGGCCGAGTAAATAGTTTTTATCTTGCTCTGTGTCAATGAAAGAACCGCTTTATCGCTTAAACCATCAATTCCTGACTGAGAATAGACAGTGTCATTATGAATCATCATCGAATCGCCAACGTTATACATCCTTCCTTTCCAAGCAGCATCGGTTTTTACACACGCGACCAAAATAAGCATTGCGCCACCACTAGACGTTATTATGCGCCCAGTGGTTTTAGTCCAAAGAACATTGATATCATTGCCGTCGACGTCTACTAGTTTTTTCCACCCGAGTGAAATCATAAATTGATCCTTTGCCAGTTCAATTTTAGACTGAATTTCCGCATAGAGTGAAATCCCATATTCGGTGTTATCATAGAGGTTCTTGATTTGCTCTCCGCTCAGTTCGGTAAGAAATTTGTGGATAACTCGCGAAACCATACCACCCGTATCATGTTGGTTAAAACCTACTTTCTTACCATGACCATCTATTGCCCACATCAAAACAACCTCGGTTCCATCTGACAAAGATTGAACAATTTTGCCTGTGCGGTCCTGTTGATAGGTGTTTCCCTCTCCCTTGATTTCGTTGATGGTGAACATTGTTTAAAGTTTTGTAAGAACCGATTGCTTAATTTAGAAGTTGGAATTCCAAATAAATCAAATTTTTTATGAATAAGCATATATTCTATTGGATATTTGTTGTAAATACCAACCTTATATATTATTATTATGTAAAATAGTTATTGTGTTGGCGAGAAGATCATATCTCTTATCTAATATACCACAATGAAATTCTAAATCGCTTATATGTTTTTTTACATTCAATGACCGCCAACTATTAAAATATTTTTTTTTATGTTTTGCAAGTTTTTTATTAATTATATTCAAATCACATTTAATATTAAGAATTATTTCGTGTATTGCCTCTAAACAATTTTCAACACTTCTGGATTTTATACAGGATTCGTCTAAAGTGGTGCAAGTAGTTTCTATAGTTCTAAGTTTATTTTCTATATCTAACTCTTTGATAAGTTTTTTAGCACTCTTTGAATAATAATATATACTACTTAATGAAGAGTATATATTTGAAGTAGAGTCGTTAATTGCTTTAGATAATAGATGCCTCCCGATAGTCATTGTTATTAATTGACCAGCAATATATAAAGCCATATATACTACAGTTATTTTAATAATTTCATTTAAATTTAAATATAATAAATTTGATTTGTATAATTCAATGCAGATAAATATCATTGAAAATGTCTAGTGCTAAAAAAATCTTGACTAAATTAGAATCAATTAGTTCCAAACTTGATGAAGTTTTGAACCGACTTGATAAATTGGAAAAAAAAACTATCAATTCTAAAAAGAATGCTCCCTCAAGTAGTCCACCAACTGTAAAGGTTGGAAAGGTTCTTATAACCGAGTATGATAAATATATTCTGGTAACTGGCGACACGTTTGATATTCGAAATGATTTTAAGGTATATCGAGGTAAGTGGGACGCGGACAGTAAGGGTTGGAAGATAATGACCAGTAATATAGAGAATTACGAGGACTTCAAAAATGATCTCCAGCAAAAATGCAGCGCCTTAAAGACAACTAAGGGTAAACTTGTAAAATTGAAAAAACCAACCAGTGATTCCAGTTCGCCAGGTTCAGATGAAGGAGAGTGTATGATTATGGATTCATCAGATTCAGAGAGTGAATAAAGGATTTAATAATTAACTATAATTAAATATATATGAAACGTTGTTTGCAAAAAAAATCACATAAAAATCGCAATCGAAAATTAACAAACCCTTTATTTTTTTCAAGTACTTGTAAGATTTGCTATGATTATTCACACGTCACCAATGAATTGTATAGCGTCTGTAATTGCAAAGGCTCGTTACAATGGTGCCATAAAGTTTGTTTACAGGAATGGATAATATATAAATCCAATAATAAAGATAGATGTGATATCTGTCGGGGTTTATATGTAATACCGTAACTATATGATATACGTCGGGTATCGTTCATTATTAAAATTTAATACATTCAGTTATTATAGATGGAAGAGTATGCTAATGAAATATTAAGTGGTTTGTGGTTAGGAAATATATTGGACGCAAAAAATCAAGAATTTATAAATAGTTTAGACATAGTCATAAATTGTTCCAAGGATATACCGTTTTTATCTAAGACTACAAAAAATATTAGAATTCCTATAGATGATAATTTAGAAGAAAAAGAAATTAAAAACTTATTTAAATTTTTACCAAAAATTACTTCATTTATTCATTCTTCTTTAAAGAATAATAAAAATATTTTAGTACACTGTTATGCTGGAAAACAAAGATCAGCAAGTGTTATAGTTGCGTATTTAATACGTTATATGAATGTGTCTTTAGAAAAAGCTATTTTATTAGTTCGCTCAAAAAGAAATATTATATTCACTCCATGTATTAACTTTAAAAAAGCGTTACTGCAATTTGAAAAGGATTTCCGAAAGTAAGAGTACTATTATTTTATTTAAATCTCCCCTTTCAATATTTTATTTTTTAAATAAGGTGAAATATTAGGATTCCAAATATCTATTATTAAAATAACCCTTTCCTCGTCACTCAAATAATTTAATATGGGTCGTTCTGAATAATTAGTACGTAAATCTAAAATATTTTTAGGATTTATTAAATGAAAAATATATTCAAGTTTTTATCCATATAATATTATTAATATTTTAAATATTTAGTATAAAGTCGTCAATAATTATTTATAAGTGTTATCATGGAACCATTTCAGCCTTAATTCCTGGGTGGCATGTATACTCGTCTATTTCAAAATCATCATATATAATATTATCAATATCATCTATTTTCTTTTTAATTACTAATGTAGGAAATGTGTACGGTGTCCTCCCTAATTGAGTCTTAACCTGTTCGATATGATTTTCATAAATATGAGCATCGCCAATAACAATATTAATTTTACCAGGGTGAATATCCGTCGCATTTGCTATAATATACGTTAAAGTTGCGGTTGAGGCTATATTAAAGGGCACTCCTAAAAAGATATCTCCCGAACGCTGATACATCATACAGTCTAGAAATCGTTTACCAGTATCAGAACATTTTCTTACATAAAATTGATATGAAATGTGACACGGTGGTAATGCCATCTCCTTTAATTGACATGGGTTCCAAGCCGTCATATACATTCTTCTTGAATTAGGATTAGTACGGATTAAATCTATGATATTTTGCAATTGGTCAACTCCCTCACCTGTATAGTCTGCTCCATGACCCCTATATTTAGCATTAAAATGCCGCCATTGAAAACCATAAATCGGACCACAATCGCCCTCTTCATATTGAGTTAACCCAATACTATCGAGATATTCACGAGTTGAATTACCCTGCCAAATTCGCACCTTATCTTTCTCAAGATCCTTTGAATTTGTGTTCGCATTAATAAACCATAAAAGTTCTTTTAAAATTCCTTTCCAATACATTTTTTTTGTAGTAAGTAAGGGGAATGATTGCGATATATCGAACTGCATTTTAACACCAAACAAAGAAATAGTTTTAGAATTACGAGTTTCGCGCACCTCACCGTCGGTCAATATTTTTTCAAGCAAATTTAAATATTGATATTCTTGTATATTACTGTCTAAAATATCCGTTATTTCGTTAACTTTGTGCGTTTTTTTATTCAAATAATAAATGTTATAGTTCATGTCGCATTTACTACCTGAAGTAATTTCACGCCCTTTATTATTAATTTCTATTTTATCCTTTATATAATATTTCGTTAAGTTTATTTCAGGGAAAAATACATCACCATAATCTATTATAGGTGTTTTTACAATACTTAATATTAATGTATCAAACAAATTATTATCGCTAAAATATTTGTAAATAGTTGCCCCACCAATAACATAAATAGTCTCAATTACCGGGTCGTTATTTAATTTTTGAAGCAATTTATCTACCTCTTTGTAAATATACAAATCACCTGAACGCCCATCCATCGTATTATCATATAAAAACTTGTCTGAATGGGTTAGCACGCAATTTATACGTCCTTTTAGTAAACGCTTTAATGTATAAAATGTTTTTCGGCCCATAATTACAGCATTTTTCTTATTTTTATCAATTGTTGCAATAGTTGTCTTTGTGAAAAATTTCATATCTTCCTTGTTACTAAAAATCAAAGTATTATTATTACCAATTGCTCTATTATTCGCAAGACATGCGATACCTATAATCTTTTTTGACATTATAATTTCTAATTAAATAATTTATAAATAAATATAATCAAATTTAAATTCAAATAGATATTTATATTATATATATATAACATATGGCTAAGAATCTGGTCAATAACGTATATAACTATTTTAATAATCAAGATAATTTTAATATATTAGGTAAGAACCAACAAATCTTAAAAATTGGTAATGTACTTAATTCAATTTTTATTAATAGAAATGATATGGATATCCCTAAATTGGTTGTAGTTGGAAGTCAATCAAGTGGGAAATCAAGCATATTAAATTCTATATTAGGTATGGATATATTACCCACAGGATCTAATATGGTAACCAGAGGACCCCTGCAATTAGAATTAATTCAATCCATCAGCGATATTAAAGCCATTTTTGGGGAATATATTAATGGTGAATGGATAACAATTAAACAGATTGAATTAAGTTCACCTGAACCATCCGCAGAACAAAAAAGAGAAATCGCCTCCCTTATACGCTCTATCACAACCGAGTATGCCGGCGACGGAATGAATATAACAGACCAACCCATATATCTTAGGATTCTTTCACCGACTCTTCCCAATTTAAGTTTAGTAGATTTGCCTGGACTAACAATGGTTGCGTGCACTGACAAAGGACAACCAAAGGATATCAAAACGAAAATAAGAACATTAATTTCAAGTTATATAAGTGATAAAAGTAGTATCATAATGGCTGTTATGCCAGCACGAACAGATATAGAAGCAGATTTAGCATTAGATTTAATCAAAGAGCATGATCCTGAAGGCACTCGCACTGTGGGTATATTAACTAAATTAGATTTAATGAATGAGGGAACTAATATAACCGCTTATTTAGAAAATAAAATATCCAAGGACTTACAACTAAAACATGGATATTATGGAGTCAAAAATAGAAATAAAATGCAAATGAGTGAATTTAATGCCCTGGACGGTTTACGTTTGGAAAAAGAATATATATATTCTCACTCGGTTTATTGTAAAGCAAAATATAAAAAAAATCTAGGAATACCCGCTCTTTGTGATAATTTAAGTAATATATTAGTTAGGTCGCTTAAAAAAAATATACCAGGGATATTAAATAAAATTAATAAAGAATTGGCGGACGCTGAAATAAAGTTGGATAGATTAGGGTCGGCATTACCCGAAGGCGATTCTTTAAAATCAGCGTTAATACATAAAACAATATCAAAATTATCCAGATGCTATATTTCTATCTTAGAAGACAGGGGTAAAAATATTAATACCGCCCGTAATATAAAAAATCACTTTAAGGAATTACGAAAAACACTTATTTCATTGGACCCCTTCTCAAAAGAACAGACATCGGACCAATACATCAACGCAGCAATCGATAATTGCGAGGGAAACCATATGTCTTTTCCGTCCCCCCCAATAGAAGTTTTAGAGCAAATGTTAAAGGACCCCAAATTAAAACCGTTTGAATTAGTAATTAAACCTTCGCATAAATGCGCCCAGGATATAATGGCAGAATTAACTGAATTAATAGAAATTTTATTAAAAGATTTAGGTATAGACAGATTCCCTAAATTTTCAAAACTTATATCAAATGTTCTATTAAATAAGGTATTATTAATAGGCATCAGTAAATTATATAGACATGTTCGAGAAGAAATAGAATGTCAAGAAAATTATATTTGGACAGATGAAACGGCTTTCTTACATATATTAGAAAAAAATAATACGTGTAATATTGATGTTATGAGATTGTTAGCTTCTAATTATTACAAATCTATAATATATGTTCTCCAGGATACTATACCTAAAAAAATTATGCTATACCTCGTAAATTTCTCGGAAAAAGAATTATCAATACAATTATACGATGCCATTAAAAACGAAGACCACTGCGAATTATTAACCGAATATGAAGAAATAGAGACTGAAAGAAGCGGTCTTCAAAAAAATATTGCTGAATTAAGTGGTGCAATAAATATGATTAACGAAATCATGTGACTTTTATTACGAATATAAATATTTGTTTTTCACTACAACCGTCTTCTGCCCTTGTTGGTCCATCCACTTACCATAAAAAAGACGATTTCGTAAAAAGTTTACGTAATCTGCTTATAGTAAAGATTTAATTATTTTTTTTATAATCTAAGATAGCACTTTTAATAGCATCTTCTGCTAACATACTGCAATGTAATTTTACTGGTGGTAATTTTAGATAAGCGGCAATATCAGTATTTTTAATATTTTTGGCGTCATCTATTTTTTTCCCCTTAAGCCATTCTGTAGCAGTCGATGATGCTGCCATAGCAGATCCGCATCCAAATGTTTTGAATTTAGACTCTATAATAATATTTGTATCGGGATCAACTTTTATTTGTAATTTCATTACGTCTCCACAAGCTGGTGCTCCAACCAAACCAGTACCAATATTTTTTTCATTTTTATGAAAACTGCCTACATTTCGGGGATTTTCAAAATGATCTATTACATTTAGGTGATAGCATCTTCTAAATATTTTTCTCATCATGTTAATATATTATAGGTCTTTATATAAATTTATAGAAGTTGTATTTTTCATTTTTATGTCTAATAAAAATATTTTTTGAAAGATAAATACCCATTGCGATAATATTTATCTAAATTAACTTCTGGTTTTTCATATGCCCGTAACTCTTTTTTTAACATATCAGGTATAAGAATATTATACTGTTTAATATCTAGGTTAATTAACTGCTCATATCCGCCGTCTAAATTTAATAATTTATGGAACTTACCATAACCATATAAAACTAAATAACGTGACCCATCTATATCTATTACATCATTTATCTTAACATTTACAGGTGGTTTGGTTGTTTTTTTAATAATTCTATTATCGTGGGTTTTTTTTAATTCATTAGCCTCAGTTTCAAGGGCGTCGCGAAAAAGTTTTCGGTAATCCATTTATATTATAAAATATTATAATAAAACTTTAATTATTTACTTTTACGTCAATCCATACATAGACTTTTTTACCATTTATTTTTTTACACCTTTGAACATTTAAAACGCGGACTTCGAACGTATATCTATCCATATCTTTGTAACCCGGGATTATTTTTATCATTATAATTTCTACAAATACATAGTTCTATAATATTATTAATATTAACTATATCTACTTTATTTAATTTACTTTTGTATGTAATAATTGCTTCAGCGTTATATAATTTTTTTATTATGTCATTATATTGGTCATCATTTTCAATATACCATATTTTTTTAAATATATCATATGTTGATATACTGAACCAATCACAAGTATGTTTTCTAATTCTATTATAAATTGTATTTTTTTCAGTATTATTTAATAAATCATTGAAACTTTTAAAATTACAAGCTTCTACGTATAAATCAGTTCTTATTCTCAAAACTATATCATTATCATTAATTAATGATTTATTATCAATCTTATTAACTAATTGTTTTATACCATAAAACATTTTATATATACGTGGTGTCCAATGTTCAATATTAGGATGTAGTTGTCGTTGTTGAAGCGTTCTACTTGAAATTTTTTCAAAAATTTCTTTATCTTCTGGTTCATATTCATTAAATAAATAATCAACATTTTTTATTAAAGTTTTGTCTATTTTTTCGTTTTCCCAATAACATAAAAAAACAATTACATTATGACTTATTAATTTTTTAAAATAATTAATTATATAATCAATATAATCAATATTAGGACGAATTGGACCTGTTATTAGTAAATTTATATTTGTCATAATAAATATTAATGAGTATGTTTTTATATATTTATAAAAATCTTATAAAAGGAGCATATGACAGGAATGAAAAATATGTAAAACGACCATCGACTAGAAACATAAAATCTAAAAAAATATATGGATTAAGTCGGCGTTTTAAATGTTCAAAGATGTAAAAAATAAAATATCTCCGGCGGTAGTGATTGCGCCTAACCCATCCTGTAATCTTAATTCTTCCCATTTTAAGTCCACGTCTTCAATGTTATATGTTGCTACTATTTTATTTAACTTTTTAGTAACTTTATCTTTTTTCTTTATTGTATAGGGTACTCCGTACTCCACACTCTCTATTGTTGAACCATCCCAACGATATGTGTCTGCTGGACGCGAGTCACTGGAATATTACTTCCAATTATCTAAATAATATTCAGGACACATTGTTAATATAACATCTTTTTCGGTATCAATTATTTGTTTGCTAAAAAATCCACCCATTTATATATAAAAGAAAATAATAATTATTTACTTTTATGTCTTCATCCTATTTATTTTTGATACGTAGTTACTGCCCCTTCACCCCAAATCTGCACATTCACCTGTTATGGTTTATAATATTTTACTGAGTAAGGGTTGTGTCCCACGCATGTAAATATACATATACTTTTTGCTTATTAATCTTTTTAATAAATACTTCTTCACCCGCACCAGTCATATCATGAAGGTCCTCGGCAATCATTTCTCCGTGATGTTTAATATCGACTTTCTCCTTATGGTATTTCAGAGTGAATTTTATTTTATTTTGTTTTTTTTCAGTTTTA
>Ga0209710_1000261_pt1 | contig 56308 bp, 39 predicted proteins | sample ArcticOcean_MG_C_5_FD_187436 | JGI IMG/M metagenome (GOLD analysis project Ga0209710, IMG submission 187436) | Marine microbial communities from western Arctic Ocean - ArcticOcean_MG_CB4_138 (SPAdes) (version 2) | ecosystem: Environmental > Aquatic > Marine > Oceanic | place: Arctic Ocean...
AAGTAGTTACTACTCAACCGTAATAGGTTTGGGTTTTCCAACCCCAACACCATTTCTAAAATTCAATCTTAGTGTTCTTACCAACAAATTCGTTTACCGAAGAAAGTTAGATAAATCACATCAAAAAATACATAATAAAATCCTTCAACTTAAAAACAAAGGGTTAGGGTACAGAAGTATTTCAAAAGAACTAAATAGGTTAGGATTTAAGAGTTCAATGGGAAAAGATTTCTATCCCTCTTTAGTTTCTGTTATTTGGAAGAAAATAGAGAAAAAACAAAGGATTTTAAACCAACAAGATATTGTAGAATACTCAGATTTTGATATTGTATTGGTTCAACGGAATAATTAATCAAAAATATCTTCTTTATTGATTCCTTTGATATTGTTCCTTTTAAATTTTTGGTAAAACACAAAGTGACTAAACAATAATATCCCCCAAATCAATAATGTAGTATCAATTATACCTTTTGGTTCTGAACTTGACATATATTCAAGGTAAGACATAGAGTATGAGACAGTGAAGAAAACAACAAAGGTGGATAGATGAAATCTAAAACCAATATCACCAATTGGTAAATATTCATATTCTTTGATTCCGAAGAACCGTCCCGAAACATACATTAGAATAAAGTAAATTAATGGGGGGATAAACACTAAATTCCACAGTTGATTATTCAATAATTCTGATAAAGAAATTCTAAACAGAATTGTTAGTAGAGTTGTCACTAAGATAAATTGAACAAGTGGTTTGGTTATGGTTGTTTTCATTTTATTTCCTTTTTAATAGTTTTTTTATTTTCTCGTCATAAAACAAATCGATATTTCTTTCAATGAATTGGTTTAGTAAATTGTCACCTAATTCAGTTAGTTTATAGTATTTCCTTTCAGGACCTTTATTTCCTTCTTTTAAATTAAATTCTACAATCCCTAAATGAAGATATTTTCTTAAACTTCTATATATACTTTGTTCCTCACAGGATATAGTATTGTTTGACATGTTTTCAATAAATGACTTTATCTCATCCACGTACTTATCTCCGTCTTTTAGTGATAGAAAAATCCATAGTGTTAACTGACCTTTCTTATATGTTTCTTCCCATGAATTAAGTAAATCTAATGTCATTTTTTATAGTATTATACAAGTTGTATAATACAAACATACAAAATTTAATTTATATTTAAGATAAAATCCTTTTTGGATGAAAAATGGAGATATAACAAGACATTAAAGACATTGTAAAAAAAGGGAGACCGAGTGGTTTCCCTTTCTACTTTAAATCGTTCTAATATTGGGGTTGGAAAAGATTACTCTACTGTAACTGACTTTGCAAGATTTCTAGGTTGATCTACATTCTTTCCTAGTTTTACTGCTATGTGGTATGATAATAACTGTAAAGGAATGGTTGTAAGTAGCGGTGTTAATGGTTCAATTGTTTCAGGAACTTCAATATAATAGTCAGCAATCTCTTTCACATCTTTATCGCCTTCTGTGACGATTGCGATTATTTTACCTTTTCTTGACTGAATTTCTCTAATATTACTCACAACTTTTTCATAATGACCTTTAGATGTTGCTATAACCACTGTAGGCATATTTTCATCAATTAAAGCGATAGGGCCATGTTTCATTTCTGCAGCAGGATATCCTTCTGCATGTATATAAGATATTTCTTTAAGCTTCAGTGCGCCCTCTAAAGCTACAGGAAAGTTAAACCCTCTACCTAGATAAAGACAGTTTTTAGAATCTTTAATTGCTTCTGCAATTTTTTCTATTTTGTCATTTAGATTTAAAGCTATTTCAATTTTCTTCGGAATAAGATTAAGTTCCCCTAGGTATTTATTAAATACTGATTTAGATATTACTCCTTTTGACTTGGCTATTTTCAAGGCCATTAAATAAAGTACAGTAATTTGAGTTGTAAAAGCTTTAGTTGAAGCTACTCCAATCTCAGGTCCTGCATGTGTGTATGATCCTGAATGAGATAATCTAGTTATAGACGATCCCACCACATTACAAATTCCAAATACAAATGCACCTCTTTCTTTTGCTAATTTCATAGCAGCTAAAGTATCCGCAGTTTCACCTGATTGTGATATAGCTATTACAATATCATTTTGGTTAATTATAGGATTTCTATATCTAAACTCAGATGCATATTCTACTTCAACGGGGATTCTAGAAATATGTTCGAATATATATTCTCCGACTAATCCCGCATGCCATGAAGTTCCACAACCGATAATAGTGATTTTATTGGCAGAAGTGAAAGCATTTATGTTATTATCTATTCCAGACAATTTGATTATCCCTTGATTCAATTTTAGTCTTCCCCTAAGCGTGTCAATAATTGCTTTAGGTTGTTCGTTAATCTCTTTTAACATGAAATGATCAAAACCTCCTTTTTCAATTTCAGATAATTCTAGTTTTAAATTTTCAATACTTGGAGAAATAATAGAGTCATTTTCTACATTATAAAACTTAGTCTCTTTATGATTTCTTAACACTCCAACCTGACCTTCTTCAAGGTAAATTACTTTTCTAGTGAAATTTAAAAATGGTGTAACATCACTACCGATAAACATCTCATTTTCACCTATTCCAATAGCTAAAGGGCTCCCTAGTCTTGCGACAACTATTTCGTCTGGCTTTTTTTTGTCAAACACTGCAATAGCGTAAGCTCCAACTACTTGTGTTAATGCTAATTGTACAGCTTTTCCTAACTTCACTTTTTCAGTAAGCTGAACATACTCTATTAAATTTACTAGAACCTCCGTGTCTGTATCAGATTTAAATATATACCCTTTTGATATTAGCTCATCTTTTATTGTTGCATAGTTTTCTATGATACCGTTGTGAACAATTACAAGAGATTTGTTATTAGAAATAATTGGGTGTGCATTTACATCATTTGGTTCACCATGAGTAGCCCATCTAGTGTGTCCAATTCCAACGTTTCCATCTAAAGAAATTTCTTTTTCGGCTTTATTAACTAAACCTTCAACCTTCCCTTTCGTTTTGCAAACACTTAATTTTGAATCAAACAAAGCTATCCCAGAACTATCATAACCCCTGTATTCAAGTCTTTTTAATCCGTCTATTACAATTTTATATGCCTGTTTATCTCCAATGTATCCTACTATTCCACACATATCTTAATAATTATAGTCTAAAATTAATAAATTTTTGAAATTAGTCGTTGGGGTCTGTATAATAAATTTTAATTCTTGGTCGTTTATCTACATCTAAGGATTGACTTCCGTGTAAAACAGTTCCTTTATGGGTAAGAATTGCTCCCGATGGGAAATCAATATCTTCTTCACCACTATTTAGAATCGAGAAATTATCAATTGAACCAACGTTGGAGGTTACAACAAGTCCAAGTTTAGCATTTGTAGAATCTCTGATAATAAGGTTATTTAGGTGCTCGGTAATCCTAATTTTATACTTAATTCCTTCTCCAGTAATTGAATCTCCATCTCTTGTTAATGGCTCCAAATGATTTATTTTTGCGTTAATTGTAGTAGAACTTACGGATTGATCAAGAAAATAATCAATAAGAGCAGTACTCTGCTCAAAATTATATAGATATATTCTGTCAGGTTCTGATTGAATATTTTGTGTTTGATCCACATAAAATTCTATGTAAGCTTCATTAATTATTTTATTAGCAACTTCAGTTTCTTCGTTAAAAAAAGAATTTTTAAAATGATCGTAAGCATTTACCATCTCACCGTTCTCATTTTCAATATCCCCTTGAAATAAATCCACAACTGACATGTATCCCTCTCCACCTTTTAAATATATTTTCTCATCTCCATCAATAGTGTTTGAGTTGGAAACATCAACATTGAAATTATTTTCATAGATATTTATAAGGTTATCGGTGAAATTAAAAACATACTCATTTTGACTTTCAATAGTTTCACTAACAGTGCCACCGGAATCTGTGTCGTCTTCTGTAGTCGTCTCAGAGGTGTAATGTAATGTTAACTTAGTGTTGGATGACGCAAAGTTTAATAACATCATAGCTCCTTCAGAATTAACCCCATCAGCTTTTATGTAAAGTCCTCTAAAAAATTCTTTAAAACTATTTGGATTTATAAGAACTGAATTGTTTTCATTTTCAAAAATTAAACTTTCCCAAAAATTATCATTTGGATTGTTTAATTTTAATCTAACTGCAGGCGCTAAACTAGCAGAGACAAAACTTTCTCCAACAGAATCTAACTGAGTTAAATCTATTCTTTCTGCGCTAGGAATAAAGTCATCAGTACCATCACCTAAAATTCCAGATTCAAATAGTAATTCGGCTTCAATATCGGCTTGATTTATATATTCTGAATTTGACATCGATCCATTAGAATAATAATTCTGAGAATCACTAAATTCTCCAGTTGGATCAAAATCTCTTAAATAGAAATTACTCTTATAAACATATAATTTCGTAGCAGTATTGCCATATACAGAATCAATTTCATAAGTAATTAATCCATCCTCGTCTGTATCAATTCCTCTACTATAATATGGGATTGTTAATATGACAGAATCTAAAACTACATTGTCCCCAAAAGAAGGACTAAATTCAGCAGGTATAATCTGCCCTAAAAAACTAGATTTACTTTCTCCAAAAGTGGGGTCATTATTGTATCCCAGCATGAAAGACGGTAAATTGTTAGACCTAACAGGGTTAAGTCTTAAATTGGAAGCTACCAAAGGATATTCGATTGAAGATGTGCTAAAGTTTATTGCATTTTCAGAACTAATAACATCAGAATCTATACTTGCAAAATCTTTATCACATGAAAAAAAAACAAGGACAAAGAACACTGATAATAATTTGATATATCTCATTTATTGATTTAAAACTTCATTTTTATAAAACTCTGTATATGCTTCAGAAAAAGTATCTCTTGATTGATAACCTAAAACAGGTTTATCAGACGAATTTAAATGATCTAAAACTTCTTTTGGAATTTCTTCTGACCCTAAAATTAATGCGTCAGAAAAATCTATTGCATTTTTCATTAGATTATTGTAGGATGGATCTTTCAACCCTTTTATTAAATCCTCATTAATTTCATCAAATAATATTTTATCTACTAATTTTTTGTTTAAACTTTCGTCAAAAGATTTATCGTAAACAGATGTAACTATTTTACTATTCTCAAATACAGGTTCGTCTTTGTAATATGTCTTAAGGTATAGAGGAAATAGGGAAGCCATCCAACCGTGTACATGAATGATATCTGGAGCCCAGTTTAATTTTTTAACGGTTTCAATAACCCCTTTTGCAAAAAATAATGCTCTTTCATCGTTGTCTTCATGAAATTTTCCATTTTCATCAGAAAAAGTCGATTTTCTTTTGAAATATTCTTCGTTATCAATAAAATAAACTTGAATTCTTTCTTTTGGGATTGAAGCGACCTTAATAATTAATGGCATATCTATGTCATCAATAACTAGATTAATTCCTGATAGTCTTATAACTTCATGGAGTTGATGTCTTCTTTCATTAATATTACCATACCTAGGCATAAATATTCTAATTTGCCCGCCTTGCTTGTTGATCATTTTTGGAATTTCAAAAGACATTGATGAAATTTCATTTTCTGGTAAGTAAGGCACTACTTCTGACGATACGTATAATATTCTTTTCTCTTTCATTCCCCTTGTATTAATTATTAACTGCAAAAAGTAGCAAAATTACAAAAATTATGCAGATTAATAGTAATATATTAAGTTTGCATGTTGTTAAAGTTTTATTAAAATGAAAATATTCCATAAAAAATCAGATTTAATTGATGCCTTAAGTAAGTTAAGAGAATCAAAATCAAGCATTGGTTTTGTGCCTACTATGGGTGCTTTGCACTCTGGACACTTATCCTTAATAAAAAAATCTCTACAAAATAATAAAATAACTGTAGTAAGTATTTTTATAAACCCAACTCAATTTAATAATACAGCTGATTTAACTGCTTATCCAAAAAACTTGAATGAAGACTGTGAGTTATTAGAGAGTTTATCTAATGATATTATAGTTTTTGTACCTGAAATTCAAGAAATATATAAAGATGGGATGCTAACAAATGAATATGATTTTAATGGACTTGATAAGTACATGGAGGGTGAGTTTAGAAATAATCATTTTCAAGCAGTAGCTACAGTAGTTGAGCTATTATTAGATATTGTAGAGCCTAATTCAGCATATTTTGGAGAAAAAGATTATCAACAATTAAAAATAATAAGTTGTATAAAAACTAACGTTAATATAATTGGTTGCTCTACATTAAGAGATAAAAATGGATTAGCATTAAGCTCAAGAAATAATAGAATCAGTCTTTCATCAATAGAAATAGCATCTAATATTTTTAAAAACCTAAACTTTGTAAAATCTAATTTTAACAAACTTAGTATTGAAAACTTAACGGAAAAAGTTACTCTTAATATCAATTTATTCGATCAAATGAAATTAGAGTATTTTGTTATTGCTGACGAAGATAAATTAGCACCTACTACAGTGGTTAATGTTAAAAAAAAATATAGAGCTTTTATAGCGGTTTTTGTCGACGGAATCAGATTAATTGATAATATTGCACTTAATTAAATTTTTTAGATGAAAATTCAAATTTTAAAATCAAAAATTCATCGAGTCAAGGTGACTGGAGCTGATTTAAATTATATTGGTAGTATTACTGTAGATGAGGATTTGATGGATGCTTCAAACATTATTGAAGGAGAAAAAGTGCAAATTGTTAACAATAATAACGGAGAGAGATTTGATACTTATGTTATCCCAGGAAAAAGAAATTCAGGGGAAATTACTGTAAATGGTGCTGCAGCCAGAAAGGTTCAGGTAGATGATGTGCTAATTTTAATTACATACGCTTTTATGTCTTTGAAAAAAGCTAAAAATTTCACTCCGTCAATCATATTTCCAGATGAAAAAACTAATCTATTAAAGTAAATTTTGAATCAAAAAATAATAAATTACATAAAAATAATTTTACCTATTTCTATAGGCTTAATTCTTGTAGTTTACTCTTTCTCAAAAATATCAATTGATCAAATTTTATTTTATTTAAAAAACTCTAATTACTATTGGATTTTAACAGGAATATTCTTCGGTTCTTTAAGTCATATTTCTAGATCATACAGATGGAATTATTTACTCTCTCCTTTGGGTTATAAAATTACTTTTTTAAACAGTTTTTTTGCAGTATTTTCAGCCTACTTGATTAACTATACTATTCCTAGAGCTGGAGATGTAGCCAGGGCTACAATAATTTCTAAATATGAAAACATTCCCTTTGATAAAACTTTAGGTACAATTATAGCAGAAAGAATAGCAGATTTAATTTGTGCATTTACAATTGTTTGTGTTGCTATAATTTTAAAAAAAGACTTTATACTAAACTTGATTTTAGTTAAAATTAATTCAATGAGCGTAACTTCATTAATTTTAGTTTTGATCACGTTTATTTCTTTCTTTTTTCTTTTAAAATATATTTTTCCGTCATTGTCAAATAAAATCAGCCTATTTTTTAGTGGTATTTCTCAAGGTATCTTAGCTATAACTAAAATGAAACATAGATGGAAGTTTATTTTTCATACTATATTTATTTGGGTGATGTATGTATTAATGTTTTATGTTACAACCCTGTCGATGCAAGAGTTTCATGACATATCTTTTGCACCAATTTTAATTGGGTTTATATTAGGAATGTTTTCTATAGGAGCTACTAACGGAGGTATTGGAACGTATCCTGAGGCTATTGTAATCGCTTTTTCTCTATTCAGTATAGCGGAAGACCCAAGCCGCGCATTTGGCTGGATAATGTGGTCTTCACAGACTTTAATGATAATTGTTTTTGGCGGAATTTCTCTTTTATTACTACCTGTTTACAATAAACACAGAAATAAAACGAATAAGTAAATAATTTTTGCATATTTCATTATCTTCACGCTGATTAAAACACTTATTTATTTATGTTAAAAACTAAATCCCTTTTATTATTATTTTTTCTAAATATTTCTTTCTCACAAACTATTTATGAAAATTTTGAATCAGATTTTTTAAAGGATACTAGAGAATTGAAAGTTCAACTCCCTCGTAATTATAATGAAAATTTATCAAAAGAATACCCTCTAATTATTGTTTTAGATGGAGATTATATGTTTGAAGCTGTCTCGGGGAGTGTAGATTATTTGTCTTATTGGGGAAACATCCCAGAATCTATAATTGTAGGTGTAAATCAGATAAATACCAGGTATGATGACTGTAGTGTTTTAGACAATATTGACTTCGTCCCTATATCCTCCACTGCAAATTTTTATGATTTTATTTCCGAAGAATTGATTCCGTATTTTGATAAAAACTATAGAACTACAAAATTCAAAGTAGCAGTAGGGCATGAGGCAACCGCGAATTTTATTAATTATTTTTTGTTAAATAATAAGACCTCATTCTCAGGATTTATTGCAATCAGTCCAAAGTTTTCATATAATATGGAAAATTATTTAATTGAAAGATTTGATAAAATAAAAACCAATGTGTTTTATTATCTGGCAAGCTCGGATAGGGATTTTAAATCTATTGATGAAAGGACCAAAGAGTTGTCTAGGAATCTTAATTCTTCGAAAAATGAATTAATATCATTTAAGTATAAACAATATAATAATCTAACACATTATAATTTACCAATACATTCAGTTTCAGAAGGATTTGAACATGTGTTTGAAACTTATTCAGCAATAAATTCAATTGAATATGATTCTGTTTTAAAAAAAACAGCACTATCTCCAGTAAAATATCTGATTAATAAATATGATAACATAGCAAATTATTATGATATAAATAAAACTATTTTAGTGAATGATATAAGGGCTATTGAAAAATATATTGAAGAGAGCGAACAATTCAAATATTATAAAGATCTCTCGAAATTAGCAATTGATAAATACCCTAAAACTATTTTAGGAAGCTATTATATGGGACTTTACCATGAAAGAACTGGGGACGCTATAAAAGCCATGCATATTTACAGGTCAGCTTACACTCTTGAGGATATTGAGGGCATTACAAAGGATGAACTTTTAGAAAGAGCGGATATTATCAGTAATGATTTTAACTAATTATGAGTAAAATAAAAACAACATTTATCTGTAACGACTGCGGAGCCAACTTTGCCAAGTGGCAAGGTCAATGTACGTCTTGTAAAAACTGGAATTCAATATCTGAAGAAGTAATTTTAAAACCAAAAAACAATTCGTGGGAAAAAAATAGTGTTGTTAACATAAAAGATTCAACCCCGCAGAAAATATCTAATATAATTTACAAAGAAGAAGATAGGCTAGTTACTTTAGATACTGAATTTAACAGAGTATTAGGTGGGGGAATAGTCCCTGGCTCTTTAATTTTATTAGGTGGTGAGCCTGGAATTGGGAAGAGTACATTACTGCTACAGGTTGCGATAAAATTACCTTATAAAACTTTGTATATTTCAGGTGAAGAAAGTCAAAGTCAAATTAAAATGAGGGCGAACAGAATGAATCATGAAAGTGAGGATTGTTACATCTTGACAGAAATTAGTTTAGAAAACATATTTAAACAAATTGAAAAAATAAAACCTCAAATACTAATTGTAGACTCTATTCAAACTCTAAAAACTGATTTAATAGACTCCGCCCCAGGTAGTGTGTCACAAATAAAAACCTGCACATCAGAGTTAATTAATTTTGCTAAAAAAACATCCACCCCAGTCATTATTATTGGACATATTACAAAAGACGGAAATATAGCAGGTCCTAAAATTTTAGAGCACATGGTAGATACTGTTTTACAGTTTGAAGGCGACAGAAATCATGTCTACAGAATTCTTAGAGTAAATAAAAACAGGTTTGGTTCTACAAATGAGATTGGAGTTTACGAAATGAACGTTAAAGGGTTAAAGGAAATAACTAATCCGTCAGAAATTTTAATTTCAAAAAAAAATCAAGAATTAAGTGGGAATGCTATTTCAGCAACCATTGAAGGGATGAGGCCTTTTATGATTGAAGTCCAGGCCTTAGTTAGTACAGCGGTTTATGGAACACCTCAAAGAAGTTCTACTGGATATAACTCGAAAAGATTAAATATGCTTTTAGCTGTACTAGAGAAAAGAGTTGGGTTTAGACTAGCATCAAAAGATGTTTTTTTAAATATCACTGGTGGAATTTCTGTGGATGACACTGCTTTAGATCTTGCGGTTGTTGCAGCAATTATATCCTCAAACGAAGATTTAATATTAAATGAAAAATATTGTTTTGCTGCTGAGGTTGGTCTTTCGGGTGAAATTAGACCTGTTCAAAGACTGGAACAAAGGATTACTGAAGCCGAAAAACTTGGGTTTTCTGCAATATTTATTTCAAAATTTAGTAAGCTAAACATATCCCCTAAATCTATTAAAATTATATATTTATCAAAAATTGAAGATCTAATTAATAATTTAAATTAATTAATTTCGGCAAACACTTCTAACAAGAACTTAACTAAATTTAGTATTTTCGCAATCTAGTCTAAAAAAAATGATATTTCCTGATTATAATAATTTGAATCTGTCTAAAATAGGTGAAGAAATTTTATCTTATTGGGAGACAAATAATATTTTTGAAAAGTCAGTAAAATCTAGAGAAGGTTCAAAGCCATTTATTTTTTTTGAAGGCCCTCCGTCTGCAAATGGACTACCAGGGATACATCATGTTTTAGCGAGAACTATTAAAGATATCTTTCCTAGGTATAAAACAATGAAAGGATTTCAGGTAAACAGAAAAGCTGGATGGGATACTCATGGGTTACCTATAGAACTTGGAGTTGAAAAAAAACTAGGAATTACCAAAGAAGATATTGGTACTAAAATATCTGTTGAAGAGTATAATTCTGAGTGCAAGAAAGAGGTAATGAAGTACACTCATATTTGGAATGACTTAACCTCTAAAATGGGTTATTGGGTGAACATGCAAGACCCGTATATTACCTATGAATCTAAATACATGGAAAGTGTTTGGTGGTTGTTAAAACAAATTTACAATAAAAACTTACTGTACAAAGGATATACAATTCAGCCATATTCACCCAAAGCTGGAACAGGATTAAGTTCTCATGAATTAAATCAACCAGGTACTTACCAAGACGTAACAGATACAACTATCACAGCACAATTTAAAGCTATTGATAGTTCTTTACCAGATTTTTTAAAGACTAATGCCCCTGTTTATTTTTTAGCTTGGACTACTACTCCTTGGACTCTTCCCAGTAATACTGCATTAACTGTAGGTTTGAAAATTGATTATGTTTTAGTGCAATCTTTTAATCAATACACTTTTGAACCCATAAATGTTATACTAGCGAAAGACTTAGTATCAAAACAATTTAGTGGTAAATATGCTGAAGTAATTACAAGAGATGAAATAGAATTATATAAAGAGGGAGATAAAAAAATACCTTACTTAGTCCACAACTCCTTTAAAGGCAAAGAGCTTATAAATATAAAGTACGAACAATTATTACAGTACGCATTGCCTTATGATAATCCTGAAAATGCATTTAGAGTTATTGCCGGAGATTTTGTAACAACAGTTGATGGCACAGGTATTGTACACACAGCTCCAACTTTTGGAGCAGATGATGCAATTGTTGCAAAACAAGCTGTTCCTGAAATTCCACCACTCTTAGTGAAGGATAAGAATGATAACTTGGTTCCGTTAGTAGATTTACAAGGAAAGTTTAGACCTGAAATGAAAGAATTTGCTGGAAAATTTGTAAAAAATGAATACTACAAAGAAGAGAATATTCCAGATAGATCTATCGATGTTGAGTTAGCGATTAAATTAAAAATTGAAAATAAAGCATTTAAAGTAGAAAAATACAAGCACAGTTATCCTAATTGTTGGAGAACTGATAAACCAATTTTATATTACCCATTAGACTCTTGGTTCATTAAGGTTTCAGAATTCAAAGAATCGATGTATGATTTGAATAAAAACATAAACTGGAAGCCAAAATCTACAGGTGAAGGTAGGTTCGGAAATTGGTTAGAAAATGCTAATGATTGGAACTTATCTAGATCAAGATTTTGGGGAATTCCTTTACCAATTTGGAGAACAGACGATGGGAAGGAAGAGATTTGTATTGGCTCAATTGAAGAATTAAAAACTGAAATAAAAAAATCTATTGCAGCTGGATTTATGCAAGAAGATATTTATAATGAATTTATTGTTAATGACTTTTCTAAAGTCAATTATGATAAGGTTGATTTACATAAAAATATTGTTGATGAGATTGTATTGTGTTCTAATAATGGAAAGAAAATGAACAGAGAATCTGATTTAATAGATGTTTGGTTTGATTCAGGAAGTATGCCATATGCACAATGGCACTACCCTTTTGAAAACAAAGCTTTAATTGATGAAAACAAAGCTTTCCCTGCAGATTTTATTGCTGAAGGTGTTGATCAAACAAGAGGCTGGTTTTATACTCTTCACGCGATAAGCACTTCAGTTTTCAACTCAGTTGCTTATAAAAATGTTGTGTCTAATGGATTGGTTTTAGATAAAAAAGGACAAAAAATGTCTAAGAGATTAGGAAATGCAGTAGATCCCTTCTCAACTATAGCTGATTTTGGCCCAGACGCAACTAGGTGGTATATGATTTCAAATTCTAACCCATGGGATAATCTAAAATTTGACCTAAACGGGATTGAGGAAGTTAAAAGAAAGTTTTTTGGGACATTATATAACACGTATTCCTTTTTCACATTATATGCCAATATAGATAAGTTTAATTATTCTGAAAGTGAAATAGAAATCAGCGAAAGGCCTGAGATTGATCGTTGGATTTTATCAGAATTAAATACTTTAATAAAAAATGTTGATAGATTTTACTCTGACTATGAGCCAACAAAAGTGGCCAGGAGTATATCTGATTTTACTGTTGAAATTTTGAGTAATTGGTATGTAAGACTATGTAGAAGACGTTTTTGGAAAGGCGAGTATGAATTAGATAAAATATCTGCTTATCAAACCCTTTACACATGTTTAATTACTATTTCAAAATTAGCAGCACCTATAGCTCCATTTTTTATGGATAAGTTATTTCTTGATTTAACCGTAAATGTGTCAAAAATCAATGAGGAAAGTGTTCATTTAACTACTTTTCCAACTTCTAATCATTCATTAATTGATGATAATTTAGAGAGAAAAATGAAATATGCTCAAAAAATATCATCTCTAACTTTATCTTTAAGAGCAAAAGAAAAAATAAAGGTTAGACAGCCATTAAACAAAATAATGATCCCTGTTTCTAATGTTGATCAAAAAAATGCAATTGAAGCAGTTTCAGAACTCATTAAAAATGAAGTAAACGTAAAAGAAATTCAACTCCTGGAAGGAGAGTCTGATATTTTAGTTAAAAAAATTAAACCCAACTTCAAGTCTCTTGGACCTAAGTATGGTAGGTTAATGAAAGATATTTCCACTGTTGTTCGTAAATTAAATTCTGATGATATTAAAGAAATTGAACAAACAGGTAATATAGAACTTGTTGTTAATGAAAAAAGTATTATTTTCGAGATCTGTGATTTTGAAATAATTTCTCAAGATATTGAAGGATGGCTAGTTGCCCACGAAGGATCATTGACGGTTGCATTAGATATTGTTATCGATAATGATTTAAAAGATGAAGGGATTTCTAGAGAATTTGTTAGTAAAATTCAAAATATGAGAAAAAGCTCAGGATTTGAAGTTACTGATAGAATAAATATTTTAATCCAAAAAGATAAAAATATTATGAGTGCTATAGAAAAAAATATAGATTATATTAAATCTGAAACTTTGGCAGATGACCTTAATATAGTTGAGCAATTAGTTGAGGGAGAAGAAATTCTTTTTGATAACATAGAAACTAAAATAAGTATTAATAAAATTTAAAAAGATGTCTACAGAAAATACATATAAATACTCTGACAAAGAATTGACAGAATTTAAAAAATTAATTATAGAAAAAATTAATAAAGCAGATCATGATTTACAATTAATAAAAAGTGCATATTTGAATGATCATAATAATGGCACTGAAGATACTTCCCCTACATTTAAAGCTTTCGATGAAGGTAGTAACGTAATGAGTAAGGAATCAAACTCAGCATTAGCAATACGTCAAGAAAAATTTATTAGAGATTTAAAAACTGCACTTATTAGAATTGAAAATAAGACATATGGAATATGCAGGGTTACGGGAAAATTAATAAATAAAAAAAGATTAGAGTTAGTTCCACACGCTACTTTAAGTATTGAAGCTAAAAACATGCAGAAATAATTTACTTGCATATCTTCTGCTTTAAAACTTATTATTATGTGGTCTAAATTTTTAAAGCTCCTAAAATAGTATTATTTAAAACACCACTATTCAAAACATTTAATTTTTTTGTTTGCTGTAATTTTATGGAATTACCCTGCAAAAACTAAAATAGAAGGTATGTTTTGGGAAGGAACTTATGAAGGCACAAACATCGTTTACTTAGTTATTTCTGCTGCTATATTTGCCTTCCTTTGGAAAACAAAATACTTTACAAAATAAAACATAAACCAAACTAAAGGCAAAACCTCTTCTTTTAATTCAGCTATTTCGTATTAGAGATTAAACATGTAAATTTTTGATATTTCTCCCATTAGATTAAATACTAGGTTTCTCTTTTTCAATTTTCACAATGTTGTTAAATAATATACCTTTGAAAGATGACAACTATTGATATAAGTAATATTATAAAACACTTACCTAATAATCCTGGGGTATATCAATTTTTGAACTCAGAAGATGTAATTATATATGTAGGTAAAGCCAAAAGTTTAAAAAAGAGAGTTAGCTCCTATTTTAAACAAAAACATAAAGACGGCAAAACTAATTCTCTTGTAAAAAATATACATAATATCAAGCATATTGTCGTTAAAACAGAGTCTGACGCTTTACTTCTTGAAAATAGTTTAATAAAAAAATTTCAACCTAAATACAATATTCTACTAAAAGATGATAAAACATATCCATGGATTTGTATAAAAAAAGAAAGATTTCCAAGAGTTTTTTACACTAGAAAAATGATAAAAGACGGATCTGATTATTATGGTCCCTATACTAGTTTGAGAGTTGTAAAAACAATTTTAAATATTATTTCTAGCCTTTACAAATTAAGAACATGTTCTTATGATTTGAATGAACAAAAAATTATAGATAAAAAGTATAAAATTTGTTTGGAATACCACATAGGAAATTGTCTAGGTCCTTGTGAAAATCTATTAAATGAGGAAACATATAATCAATATATAGTAGAGATTAAAGAGATTCTTAAGGGAAATTTTAAGAATTCACTTCATTCATTTAAAAAAGAAATGAAAGATTTATCTATTAATTTGAAGTTTGAGCAAGCCAATTTAATTAAGGAGAAAATAAATGCGTTAGAAAATTATCAATATAAATCAACTGTAGTTAGCCCTAAAATCTCAGATGTTGATGTATTTTCTTATACTGAAGATGAAAAATTCGTTTATGTTAATTTCTTACAAATATCTTTAGGGTCGATTGTAAGGTCTTTTAATATTGAAATCAAATCAAAAATTGATGAAGGCATTAAGAAAATTATAGAGTTAGCTGCAATTGAAATAAGACTAAAATTTAATTCTCTCTCACCTATAATATATTGTAGTATAGCTGTAGATCTAGGAGAAAATGTTAAAATTGAAGTCCCTAAGATAGGAGATAAAAAGAAAATTTTAGATTTGTCTTATAAAAATGCTATTCAATTTAAGTTTGACAGATTGAAACAAATTAAAATTGTTGATCCTGAAAGACATCAAAATAGAATTTTATCACAATTAAAAGCAGACCTTAGCTTAGATGAAAGTCCTGTGCATATTGAATGCTTTGATAACTCAAACATTCAAGGCACAAACCCAGCTTCAGCTTGCGTCGTATTTAGAGATGGTAAAGCTAGCAAAAGAGATTACAGACATTTTAACATAAAAACAGTTGTAGGCCCTGATGATTATGCTTCTATGGAAGAGGTTGTTTTTAGAAGATACAGTAGGTTATTAACGGAAGGTATTAGTTTGCCTCAACTTATAATAATTGACGGAGGTAAGGGACAGTTATCGGCTGCTTTAAAAAGTCTTATTAAATTAAAACTGGACAATCAAATTTCAATTATTGGGATTGCAAAAAGATTAGAAGAAATCTATTTTCCAAATGACTCTACACCTTTGTTTTTAGATAAAAAATCTGAAAGCTTGATTTTAATACAAAAACTCAGAAATGAAGCGCATAGATTTAGCTTAAGACACCATAGAAATAAGAGAAGTGAAAATACTTTTACAAATGAACTAAACAACATTAAAGGAATAGGGGATTCAACTATGATTACATTATTAAAAAAATTTAAATCAAACGATAAGATCTCTAAATTAAGTATTCAGGAATTGAAAGAATCGATCGGGGATTTTAAAGCAAAGCTAGTTTTTGACTACTATAATGATCTAAATGTTTAGTAAGTTCATCTATTTTATTATTTTTATAACAATAATCTATGATGAAAAATATAGTTTTTTTAATTTTTTTCTTGTCAAATTTAATCACTGGACAGGATAACTCTGCTTTTAAAACTGGAGAATGGTTGAGTTTTAAATTATCTTATAGCGGTTGGATCAAGGCAGGTCAAGCAACATTGAAATTAAAACAAGATGAGTCCAAGGAGTTTTATCATGTTGAAGCTCTCGGAAAAACAACCGGCCCAATAAAATGGTTTTTTAAAGTTGAGGATTACTATCAAAGTTATTTTTCGAAAAAATCTGGATTGTCACAAAAATTTGTCAGAAAAATCAATGAAGGTGGTCATACGAAAAACCTTACCATTGACTTTAATCAAAGTGCAAATACAGCAACTGTAAATAATTTAAAAAAAACAACAACAGAAGTATTTACCACTAAAGATAGTATACAAGATATGCTATCGGTTTTTTATCACCTTAGAAATAGCTACAATTTAGATCAAATAAAAAAAGATGAAGATTTTTCAGTAAATATGTTTTTTGATTCCGAAAATTATGAATTTAAAATGAAGTTGTTAGGCTTAGAAATCATAAACACTAAATTTGGAAAAATTAAATGTATTAAACTACGTCCATTTGTGCAGTCGGGAAGAGTGTTTAAAGAAAAAGAAAGTTTAACTTTGTGGATAAGCGCGGACAAAAATAAAATTCCATTAAGAATTAAAGCAGATTTAGCTGTTGGCTCTATACGAGTAGACCTTGATGCATTTAGTGGTTTAACTCATCCTTTTGAAATTAATTTTTAAATATGGCTAAGAAATCAAAATTTGAATCTGTAATATCAGAACTAAAAGATAAGCATGAAGATTTATCTCAGGATATTAATCTACATTTAGAAGGATTCTTACACTCTAAACAATTAACATATTGGGATTATATTAACCCAGATGCACTTCTAAACCTTCAAATTCAACGAACAGAGTTTCCTGATGAAATGGTGTTTATTACGTATCACCAAATCAATGAATTGATTTTTAAAATGATTTTATGGGAAATTGAACAAGTAGCAACCACAAAAGATATTACAGTTGAAACCTTTGAAGATAAGATCATGCGAGTAAGCAGGTACTTTGACATGCTGACAACTTCATTTAATGTAATGTCAAAAGGAATGTCTCCTGATCAATATAATAAATTTAGACTTTCTCTAAGCCCAGCAAGTGGCTTTCAAAGTTTCCAATATAGACTGATCGAGTTTGCTTCAACAGAACTAATTAATCTAATTGATGTCAGGTTTAGAGCTACAATTGACAGAAACACTCCGTTTGAACATGCTTTTGATCATTTATACTGGCAAGCTGCGGGGAAAGATTTTAAAACTGGAAAAAAATCTCAATTACTGTTGAATTTTGAAAAAAAGTATAAAGAAAGGTTTATTACCTTTATGAAGGTTTATAATATTAAAAATTTATGGTCAATCTATAAATCTCTCTCTAATAAAAATCAACAAAATAAGAGTTTAATTAAAGCAATGAGACATTTGGATTATACTGTTAATATAACTTGGGTAATGGCTCATTATAACACAGCAAAATTTTATATTGAATCTAAATCAGGTAACTCTATTTCTACAGGCGGTAGTGATTGGCACAAATATATGCATCCAAAATATCAAAAAAGAATATTTTTCCCAGACCTATGGACTAAAAAAGAACTTGAAAACTGGGGTGAAAATGAATAAACTAATCGTATTTGCTCATCTGGCAGGAATTTTAATATTTACATCATGTGATGATAAAACTCCAAAAATAGATCCAATTCCTGAAAACATTGAGTTTGGGTTCAATATAGATAATTTCGTAGTGAAAAGAGACACCATAAAACCTGGAGATAGTTTTGGTGAAATAATGGAGAAAAATAAAATTGGATACCCTAAAATTTATCAAATCACTAATAAAATTAAAGATTCTTTTGATGTCAGATGGCTAACTGCAGGTAAGCCATATGTGATATTAAGCACAAAAGATTCTTTAGAAACTCCTAAGGTGTTTATCTATCAACCTAATAAAGTTAATTATGTGGTAATTCACATAGGAGACTCAATTTATGCGCACAACAAAAAGAAACCAATTACAATTGTAAAAAAATACGCTTCTGGCATAATAACTAGTAGCTTGTCAGAAACCATGGATAATCAAGGACTTCCATATCAACTTATTAACGATATGTCAGACATTTATGCTTGGACAATAGATTTCTTTCGATTACAAAAAGGAGATAAGTTTAAAATAGTTTATAATGAGCGGTTTATAGAAGATTCAATATTTGCTGGAATTAAAAGTATTGATGCTGCATATTTCGAACATAACAATGAATCATTTTATGCCTTTAATTATAAAGCAGATAGTTTAAAAAAAACTACTGAGTATTATGATGAAAAAACACAAAGCTTACAAAGAACTTTTTTAAGAGCGCCAGTACAGTTTAGCAATGTATCTTCAAGGTTTAATTTAAAAAGAAAGATAGCATTTTATGGGAATAGAGTTAAAGCTCACAAAGGGACTGATTTTGCAGCACCTGTGGGCACTGAAATTTTAGCAACTGCCGATGGAAGAGTTGTAGAGTCAAGACGTAAGGGAGGGAATGGAAATTACGTTAAGATAAGACACAATTCAACCTACTCAACTCAATATTTACACATGAAGAAGAGGCTTGTGAAAGTAGGTCAATACGTAAAGCAAGGAGATGTAATTGGTCAAGTAGGGATGACTGGAAACACCTCTGGACCCCATGTTTGTTACAGGTTTTGGAAAAATGGAAGACAAGTAGATCCATTTAAACAAAAACTACCCATAGCTAAGTCAGTTCCTGAATCTAACAAAGCACATTACCAAGATTTCATTTTACCAATTAAGGGAGTTCTTGACAACATTGAATATAATTCAACTAAATAATTAGTAAATGAGTTTAAAAAATAACAATCCAACAAAGACTATTGCCTGGGGCAAATTAAACAACCATTTTAGAGAAATAAAAAACAAAAAAATTTCAAAGTATTTTGATGAAAATTCAAATAGAAATAATGAGTTAACAATTAAATGGAAAGATTTTTATGTAGACTTCTCTAAAAATAGGCTTGAAAAAAAGACTATTAATCTATTTACAGAATTATTAAAAGAAATTGATTTAAAAGATTCTATTGATAAATATTTTAATGGTGATAAAATTAATAAAACTGAAAACAGAGCAGTTTTACATACGGCACTTAGAGCTGAAAATAATAGTAGCTTGAAACTTGACGGTGTTGATCTTCAATCTAAAATTAAATCTGCAAAAAATAAAATTAAAAGATTTTCAGATTCCATTATTTCAGGTTCAAAAAAAGGCTATACTAACAAGTCTTTTACAGATATTGTAAATATCGGTATTGGAGGTTCTGACTTAGGCCCTTCAATGGTAGTCGATTCGTTAAAGTTTTACAAAAATCATTTAAACACGCACTTTGTTAGTAATGTTGATGGGGATCATGTGAATGAAATTATAAAAACCCTAGACCCTGAGACAACTTTATTTGTAATTGTTTCTAAAACCTTTACAACTCAAGAGACCCTTTCTAACGCAACCACGATAAGGAATTGGTTTTTGAAAAAAGCTAAACAAGAAGACGTGTCAAAACACTTTATAGCTGTTTCTACTAATTTAGAAAAAGTTATTTCTTTTGGAATTGAAAAAGATAATATATTTCCAATGTGGGATTGGGTTGGTGGAAGATTTTCTCTTTGGAGTGCTGTAGGAATTACTATTAGTTTATCTACCGGTTTTAATAATTTTGAAAAATTATTAAAAGGTGCAAATGAAATGGATGTTCACTTTAAAGAAGCGGAATTTGACAAAAATATACCTATAATTTTAGCATGTATTGGAGTGTGGTATAATAATTTCTATAACTGCGAAAGTGAATCTGTAATCACTTATTCTCAATATTTAAATCAATTTGCTGCGTACCTTCAGCAAGCATCTATGGAAAGCAATGGGAAAAGTGTTGACAGAAATGGAGAAAAAGTTAGTTACTCTACAGGTCAGATTGTTTGGGGAGAGCCTGGAACCAACTCACAACATGCTTTTTTTCAATTAATACATCAAGGGACTAAGTTGATACCTACTGACTTTATTGGTTTTGCACAAAGTTTGCATGGTAATAAGGATCATCAAAATAAGCTGATTTCAAATTTTATAGCTCAAACGGAAGCTTTGATGAATGGCAAAACCTTATCTGAAGTTAAAGAGTCTAACAATGATAGTTTCACAACTCCTTTTAAAGTCTTTGAGGGGAATAAGCCTACAAATACAATCTTAATCGATAAATTAACTCCAAGAAGTCTAGGGAAATTAATTGCTCTTTATGAGCACAAAATTTTTGTACAGGGAGTTATATGGAATATATTTAGCTATGATCAGTTTGGGGTTGAGCTTGGTAAAAAACTAGCAAATACTATTTTAGAGGATATTCAATCAAATTTCTCTTATGACCACGATAAATCAACTAACAATCTTATAAGTCATTACAAAGCTAAAAATACAGATTAAATAACTTACAGTCAGTTGTTTAAATACGCATTTGATATGTGATATTTTTTAATTACCTTAGAGCATTGATAATTTATTAACATTAAGATGACTGTATCTAAATATTAATATTTATTTTTGTAACAAACACAAACTAAATTAAATTTAATTATGAAAAAAATTACTCAAAATTTAATGGTTGCATTGACCTTTTTTAGTTCAATGGCAATCATGTCTCAAACTGAAGTTAATGAGTCTGCGGATGCATTAAGTCTTCAAGAATTGGAAGAAGTAGTTCTTATGGGTAGTGGGGTTATTGACCTTGCAGCTGATAGAATTACTCCTGTAGCAGTTTCTACAATTACAGGAAGCGAAATCCAAAAAAAGATTGGAGCACAAGATATCACAATGACTCTTGTTAATACTCCTTCTGTTTATGTCGCTGGTCAATCTGGTGGTTACGGAGATTCAAGAATCGCGGTTCGTGGTTTTAAACAAGATAATACAGCTTACATGTTAAACGGTCAACCAATCAATGGAATGGAAGATGGTAAAATGTACTGGTCAAACTGGTCAGGTATGAATGATGTTGCTAGTGTTGTAGAGATTCAAAGAGGTCTTGGTGCTTCTAAATTAGCGATATCATCTGTTGGTGGTACAGTTAATTTTGTAATGAACTCTAATTCTGTAAGAGAAGGTGGATTTGTTTATGCTGGAATTGCTAACGATGACTATTTAAAAACTACATATTCTTACAATACTGGTAAGTCTGATGATGGTTGGGCTACAAGCTTCTTATTAACTCACTGGCAAGGTGATGGATATAATGAAGGTACTTACGGTCAAGGTCAAACTTATTTTCTTTCTGTAGGGAAAGAATTTAATGACAAGCACAGTGTTAATTTTCTTATAACTGGTGCTCCACAATGGCATGATCAAAACTTTTCAAAAAGTATTGGAACTTATTTAGAAAAAGGCAGAAAATATAATAATAACTGGGGTATGCATGGTGATCAGTATTTAACTGAAAGAAGAAATTTCTACCATAAGCCTGTTATGAACTTAAACTGGGATTTTAAAATTAGTGATGACTCAAGTCTATCAACTGTAGCTTACGTATCTACTGGTAATGGTGGAGGAACTGGTGGTAGAGGATACCGTCCAAGAACTGATGATGGTTACGTAGATTATGATGCAATTTATTCATACAATCTTGGTACTTCAGGTGCTGGAGGAAATTATGCTGCTGAAGGTGGTTATATTACTCGTGCTTCTATGAATATGCACAACTGGGTTGGATTAGTTTCTAATTATGAAAAACAATTAAGCGATAACTTATCTCTTAATGTAGGTGTTGATTTTAGAACTTATTTTGGAGAACACTTTAGAATCGTTGAAAACTTTCATGGATTAACTTCATGGCAAGAAAATATAAGACTAAGAGATCCAAACAACAATCATCAAACTTATGGTTCATATGGAACTTATAAAAATGTAATTGCAACAGAAGACATGTCTGCTAACCCATGGACTGCTCTTACTGCAAGTTTTGATGAAGATCAAAAAATTGCATATAGTAATGATGAAAGAATAACTTACGGAGGACTATTTTCTCAATTAGAATATTCAAATGATAACATGTCTGCATTCTTTCAAGGAGCAGTTTCTCAACAATCTCACCAAAGGTGGGATAACTACCAATATGCTGATCAAACTTTAATTGATGGAACTTCATCTCAAGCTACAGATGCACTTCCTGCAGGAACTGTAGATGGTGTTGCTTCTGAAAAAGTTAGTAATGTTGGTTATAATGTAAAAGCTGGAGCTGGATTTAACATAGGAGATAATTCTAAGGTATTTTTTAATACTGGACTTTATTCACGTCAGCCATACCACGATAACATTTATTTGAACTACACGAATCAAGTTAACCCGTTAACTGAAAATGAAAAGATCTTTGGTCTTGAAGCAGGATATTCTTATTCTTCTCCAAATTTCTCAGCGAATGTAAATGCTTATAGAACTTCATGGAAGGATAGAGTTGTTACATCTTCATATGCTGATAATGATGTTATATTCTTTAACACTAATCAAGGTGTTGAGCAATTACACCAGGGTATAGAGATTGATTTTAGAGCTAAGCCTCAACCAGATCTTCCTTACACACTTACAGGATTCTTATCTATAGGAGACTGGCAGTATGTTGGAGATGCTATAACTAGAACTTCTGATGAAGATCAAAATATAATATCTACAACTACAAATGATGTTGATGGTGGTAAAGTTGGTGATGCAGCTCAGTTTACAGCTGGATTAGGACTAGACATGAAGTTAGCTGATAACTTATCTTTTGATACTGACTTAAGATTTTATGATGAATTATATTCTGATGTAGGTGCTGTAAAAGAAAATTTACTTTTACCATCTTTTCATGTTTGGGATGCTGGTTTATCATATAAAATGTACTTAGGTGCAGATGACGAAAAGTCTCTTAACATTAGAGTAAATGTAAACAACGTATCTGATGCGGTTTACCTTTCAGAATTAAGAACTAATATAGCTGCTGGCGAAGGTTCAGGAGAATTATATAATGGTATTGATACTGCTAACCAAGGTTATTTTGGTTTAGGGAGAACATGGAATGTTGGATTAAGATACAAGTTCTAACACTTTAAATTAATTTTAAAAAAACCTGCTTAAATTATTAAGCAGGTTTTTTTTTGCTTTTATTTGTAGCATGTTAAAATTCATACATTCTTATTTTGCCTTTCTAGTAATTGCAATACTTGCTCTATCTACACTACGATTTCTAATAAGGTATTTATTATCTAAAGATTATACTCCAATTGATTTTAGATTAGCCCTTATAACTTTGATTACTTCACATACCCAATTATTAATTGGATTATTTTTGTATTTTATTTCAGATAAGTTTTCACTCTGGTCAGAGTTAAGCATGAATGAAATTATGACTAGTTCGATTAATAGACTTTACTTGATAGAACACCCAATAATTAATATAATTGCAATTATATTAATTACAAGAGGCTATAGTCTTCATAAAAAGAAAAGAGTTTCTAACTCGAAATTTAAAACAATTGGATTTCATTACTTACTTGGTCTAGTACTATTACTTTCTAGAATTCCTTGGAGCAATTGGATATAAGTTATAAAATTTAAATTATTTTGTTTCCTTTATTAAATAGATGAAAGTGGGATAGTGATCACTGTATCCATTAGTGAATTTAGAATATGAAAAACTTCTAAATGGCTGTCCTTTATATTTACCTTCTTTTTGAGTTAAATAAGGTTTATTAAAAACTCCTGCTTTATAAAATTTATAACTAGAAAAATCATTACCAAGCAACCCTTTTGATATTATAACTTGGTCAAAAAGAAACCATACATCTCTATAGGAGTTAGATCCAATACCTTCATTAGTTAAGATTTTCTCCATAGGATTATACATTTCTTTAACTTTAACATCTTCTTTATTTTTTTTAGCTCCTAGAATACCTTTAATACTGTTGTTCATTGGGTTATCATTAAAGTCACCCATAGTAATTATCTTAGCATTTCTATCCAATTTATGTAAAGAATCAATTATTTTTTTATTCAATCTGGCAGCACTTTCTCTTTTAGACATGCTTCTAGCTTCTCCACCAGATCTAGAAGGCCAATGATTTACTATTATATGAATTAGGTCATCTTCCAACATACCTGACACTAGTAATTGATCTCTTGTAAATATTCTATTGTTGCTTTCATCATCGAATATTAATAACTCAAATGACTTTGTTGAAATTGGTTTAAAAACGTCTTTGTCATATATCATAGCCACATCAATTCCTCTTTTGTCGGGAGATTCATAGTGAACAATACTATAGTTAATATCAGAAAGGGAACTATCATTAATTAAATCAACAATAACTTGCTCATTCTCAACTTCTGAAATACCGACTATAGCAGGAGTTTTTTTTGTAACATCTTGACCAATGTCAGCAATAACCCTAGCCATGTTTTTTATTTTTTTCTTATAAACACTCCCTCTATTATAAGTTATATCCATCATAGGACTCTTTTCATCTTGCTTATTAGGATCATTTATTGTGTCAAATAAATTCTCAACATTATAAAATGCAACAGTATGAATTTTAAATTCTCTTTCATTCTGAGAATAAAGTGAATTATTAAAAAATAAAATGACTATTATTAATTTAAAAGAAGACTTGATCATAAAAGTTTTTTTTATTAAATCTAAGATTTAGATGGTTAAAAATATTAAATATGTACAAATAATACATTAAATTTGTCTATTATTTAATAATTATATTTAAACATTTATATAACTAAATATGAAAAATAATTTTTTAGTTCTTTTTGTCTCCTTTTTTTCATTTTTTAGCACTTATTCTCAATCTGGTACTATAACTGGTAGTGTACAGGATGACAAAAGTAATGAGCCTATACATAATGTAAAAATACTTATTCAAAACTCTAATATGGAAACATATTCAGATAGTGATGGTGTTTTCTTTTTTAATAAAATGGTTCCATCTGGAAAGCAGATATTATTTTTTTCTAAATCTGGGTATGGTAATAAATCTTTTGAGGTAATAGTTCCTGATAACGGATCAGTCAATATTGATAATCTAAAACTTACATATAAAATACAAATTAATTCAATTGCCATTAAACAAAATGTAGTTGAGGATCTTCCAACTACTGATATAATTCAAGATTTTCAATCGCCTGTTAATGATCAATTCACAATATCACTAAGTGATGATGAATTAAGTGATGATACTTCAGGTTCTGACAATATCTCTGGTCTATTGCAATCCTCTAAAGACGTTTTCTTTAGAACTGCTGCTTACGAGTTTAGTTCTTCTTTTTTCAAGGTTAGAGGCTTGGATTCAGACAATGGTATTGTTCATATAAATGGTATTGAAATGAATAAGCTTTATAATGGTAGACCGCAATGGAGTAACTGGGGAGGCCTAAATGATGTTTTAAGAAATCAAGAATTTACAGATGGTATAACACCCTCAACATATAGTTTTGGAGGACTTTTAGGTTCCAATAATATCAATGTTCGTGCGTCAGAATATAGTAAAGGAGGAAGAGTAACATATTCATCCTCAAATCGAAGTTATACAAATAGATTAATGGCCACTTACGCTTCTGGTATAGTAGAAGGCGGTTGGTCTTATGCTCTTTCTATGGGAAGAAGATGGGGAGATGAAGGATATCAAGATGCTACATTTTACGATTCTAATTCATTATTTTTCTCAGTTGAAAAGAAAATTAGTAATAAACATAGTATTAATTTTACTGGAATTTATGCCCCAAATAGAAGAGGAAAATCTTCTCCAAACACACAAGAAGTGTATGACTTAAAAAACATACGTTATAATGATTATTGGGGTTGGCATGATGGTAAAAAAAGAAATTCTCGTGTTAAAAGAGTAGTAGAGCCAATAGTTATGTTAAATCATTATTGGAATATAAATGATAACACGTCACTTAATACCAATATAGGATTTCAGTTTGGAGAGCTAGGTAACACTAGGTTAGATTATGCTGGAGGTGCAAATCCTAGCCCTTCCTATTATCAAGATTTACCTAGTTACTTTTTGGCAGACAATAATGGACCTGACTATGAGGGAGCGTATTTAGCAGAGCAAAACTTTGTTAATGATGGTCAAATAAATTGGAATAGAATATATGATGCTAACATCACTAACACTATTGCAAATCAAAATGCTGCATATGTTCAGTATGAAGATAGAAGCGATGATAAACAATTGACTATAAATTCTACATTTAAAAAAGAATTAAATGAGAATATATCATTTAACTCAACGATAAATTATAAAAAGTTAGTTTCAAATAATTTTGCTCAAATAACAGATATGTTAGGTGGCTCAGGTTATTCTAATATTGATTCTTTTGATAATCTACAATATGACTTATTGAACCCTAACTTAATTGTCGGAGAAGGAGATAAATTTAAATATAATTACAATTTATTTGCTGATGTAATTAATGTTTATTCTCAATTTGTTTTTAAATACAACAAGTTGGACTTTTACGTAGCTGGTAGTTATACAGATACAAACTATCAAAGAGAAGGTTTGTTTGATAATGAAGCGAATACTGGAAATTCTTTAGGGAAAGGTGAAAAAATTAACTTTTCTGGATATGGAGTGAAATTAGGATTCACATATAAATTTTCAGGGAAGCATGTATTTGATTTTAATTCCGCATACATAACTAAAGCACCATCATTTAGAAACACATTTACAAACTCAAGAGTGAATCATAATGTTGTTGGAGTTGATTCTAATGGTATAATCAATAACAACCCAATTAGTGAAGAAAAAATCACTGCTGTTGATGCAAACTATATATATAGATCTTCTATAATAAATGCGAGACTAACTGGGTTTTATACCAATATTAAAGATGCTAATGAAATTTCATTTTATTATGCAGATGGTTTAGTAGGGTTTGAAGAGACGAATGAATTTGTACAAGAGATATTACAGGGAATAAATAAAAAATATTTTGGCGCTGAGTTAGGACTTGAAGCTCAAATAACATCTACTGTTAAGTTAAAAGGAGCTGCTTCATATGGACAATATACATATGATAATAATCCAAACTTATATTTAGCTTCTGATAATAATACAGTTTCAATGGGAGAATCGAATTTAAAAAACTATAAATTGGCAGGTGGACCCCAAAGAGCTTATTCTACAGGGTTTGAGTATAGAGACCCGAACTATTGGTGGTTTGGAGCTACTGCAAATTTTTTCACTAATACTTATTTAGATATCAGTCCTTTAACTAGAACACAAAATTTTTACTTAGCGCAAGATGGATTACCATTTACTAATTATGATGCTTCAGTTGCAAGAGAGTTATTGAAACAAGAAAAATTTGAGGACTATATGGTAGTTAATGCAGTAGGTGGAAAATCATGGAAAATTGATGATTATTATATTGGACTTTTTGCAACGATAAATAACATATTGAATCATCAGTACAAAACTGGCGGGTTTGAACAAGGTAGAAATGCAAATTACCAAGAACTTAGTGAAGATGTAAATAAGCCTCAAAGAGTTTTTGGACCAAAGTACTGGTACGGTAGAGGTACAAACTATTTTTTAAACCTATATTTTAGATTTTAATAAAGACAAACATTATATATTATGAAACATAATAAAATTTTCAAATTATTTACACTTTTATTTCTATTAGTAAGTTATAGTTCATGTGTTGAAGACGATGACTATTCAATACCTACAAGTGTGGGCCTTGAAGAAAATCAATCATTAAATACACTACTAGATCAAATCAATTCAAATGAAGTAGATTTATTGACTATAAGTCAGGTTAAAAATCTTTTTGTAAGTGGACAAGCTGTTAATATTGAATCTAGTATAGCAGTTAAAGGATACGTAGTTTCTTCAGATTTAACTGGCAACTTTTATAAAGAATTTTATATTCAAGATGAACCATCAAATCCTACAGCTGGATTAAAAATTGTTCTTAACCAAGTAGATTCTTATAATCAGTTCAATATTGGTAGAGAAGTATATATTAGATTACAAAATTTATATATTGGAGAGACGAACTCTGGAGATGGAGTGATTTCTGTTGGAGGAAGAGCTGACGGAAACGAAGTAGGTCAAATCACAGAAAACATGATGTCTGACTACCTATTAAGATCTAATAACACGGAAACAATTATTCCATTAGAAATGAATTTAGCACAAGTAAATGATTCTCATATAGGATTATTTATTCAAGCTAATAATACTCAATTTCCGGTAGGGTACACTGGACTTACGTTTGTAGATCCGACAGATGATTACGATTCTTTAAGAGATCTAGAGAGTTGTGAAGATTCAGGATCTATTAAAGTTGAGACTAGTGCATTTGCTAGTTTTCAAGACAGATTACTCCCAACTAATGGAAAAGGATCAATCTCAGGTATTGTTACTAAAAGTTATAATGGAGATGATAGAGTCTTAGCTTTAAATAATATTGATGATATTAATTTTGATGGAGCAAGATGTGATCCCTTATTTTCAGATAACTTTTCTTCTAATAATTTAGATAACTGGACACAGTTTAGTGTTGAGGGAGAGCAAGTATGGGATATTACTCCTTACGGTAACCCTGCTCCAAGTGCTAGAATCTCTGGATACGCCGGTGGAAATGTAGTTAACGAAGATTGGCTAATCACAAACCCTATAGATTTAACTGGACTTACTGATATTAAACTTAATTTTCAAACAGTAGTAAGATATGGTGGGCCTGCATTAGAAGTTTATATGACTACTGATTATGTTGGAGGAGATCCTTCAGATTCTTCTTGGACTCAATTAGATGCTATTATTGACACAGATAATGGTAGTTGGACATCATGGACAGACTCTGGAGATTTAGATGTTTCTGCTGCTGCTGGCCAAAATTTATACATTGCTTTTAAATATACATCTACCTCATCTGGCTCTGCAACATACGAGTTAGATAATGTTTTAGTTAGTGGTGAGTAATTACACGTAAGTTTAATAACCTTTTACAAATGATCCTTTGGTTTAATAATCAAAGGATCTTTATATATATATTGTTTTGAAATACTGACAAACAATTATCATATCCTCACTAAAGTTATCTTGAGACCCTTTCATTTCTCTTGTATAATAATCTTTATGAACTCGCTTCCAATAGTTTAATGACTTATCACCCTCTCCTTCTAAAACAGCAAATTGAATGTTAATTTTATTATAGGGTGTAAGTTTAATTTCTGTAGTTATAATTATTGCTATTGGGGTTCTGTTCCAATCAGTAACTATGTTTGAATAGCATATAATTTACTTGAAAAGACCAAAGTGATGGGGCAGTCGCCTGTTTCTCTTTTTGAATAACGAGTTTAGCACAATCATTAGCGTCTCTCTGATTATCACAAAAATAAAAAGATTCAGGAATCTTTTTATTTTTATAATATGGGTTTATACTAATAAAACTTTCCCAAAATAATTTAATTTTTGTCTTCACATTATAGAATCTAAAGCAAAAAAAACCTTCTAAAAGAAGGTTTTTTATATATAACTAAACTTGTTATTACTCTCCTGGATTTCCAGCTGTTATAATGAATTCAGATCTTCTATTTAATTGATCTTCTTCTTCATTACAGTTTGAGCAATCAACAATAGGATTTGACTCTCCTTTTCCATCTGCTGATAGCCTAGAGGAATCTATACCTTTAGAGACTACATACTGCATTGTTGTTTTTGCTCTTCTATCAGATAATTTTTGATTATACGAAGAAGGACCTTTATTGTCTGTATGAGACTCAATACTAACAGTTAACTCAGGATACTTAATCATCACTTGCACTAAATTATCCAATTCAAATGCTGCTTCCGATTTAATATTAGATTTATCAAAATCAAAGTAAATAGAATTTAGTTCAACTTTTTCGGCAACAATAATTTTTTCAATAGGATCCAACATTATATCCATTGATTTAAATTCTTCATTAGTTATTTCTATATCTACTATTTTACTATTATATCCCTCTTTAGATACAATTAATTTTCCTGTCTCATCGCAAACTAGCATAAACTCAGCTATACCTCGGTTAGAAGTTGTTTTAGAGCTAGCTATATTACCTTCTTTATCAGAAACAGATGTAGTTGCAGAGTCTATCACTAATTTAGTTTTAGCATCCATTACATTAGCTGTTAACAACACATCACAAATAGGAGCTAATATTTTAATAGAGTAAACATCATCACTTCCTTTACCACCGCTTCTGTTTGATGATACAAAACCTTCTCCATTAGACTCATTCATTGAAAATGCAAAATCATCTGCATTACTATTTACTGGTATTCCAACATTTCTGACAGAAGCCCATTTCCCATCAACCTCTTTTGTGAAAAAAACATCTAATCCACCTAATCCTAATTGTGAATCTGAAGAAAAATATAAGTTATTTTTATTCCCAATAAAAGGAAACATCTCTTGCCCTTCAGTATTTACCTTTTGTCCTAAATTTTCAACATTATTAACGTCTCCTTTTTCATCTATAGTTCCTCTGTAGATATCAAAATTTCCAAAACCACCAGGCATATCAGACGCAAAGTATAGTGTTTTTCCATCTGAACTAATTGAAGGGTTTTTTACAGAATATTCTATGCTATTTATATTTAAGGCAATTACGTTTTTGTCACCCTTATTTATTTTGTAGATACCCAAAAGACTTGTTATATTATTAGACTCTGGATCTTTTACATATTCATTTTCATAAAAACTCTCTCTAGAGATGTACATGTTACCTTCATTGTCAAAACTCGTTAAGCCTTCATGATACTTGGTATTAACATTCGAATCTAATTGATCTTCATTAATATAATTCCCACTTTCAGAAACGTCAAAACTATAAATATCAAGATATGGTTCATTATTCCAACCATAGTTTATTCTCTGAGTTAGCCATCTACCTAGGTCAAATAAACCTACTGTATTCCTAGAGGAAGTAATGTATAATTTATTATTATTTAAAGTTCCACCAAAATCAGAATACTCACTATTGATATCTAAATTTTGAACATTAAACCTTTTCCCTTTAGAAATAATCTTAGGAAGGTAATTAGGATCTTTCATAAATGCTGTTGCTCTATTATCAGCAGGTCTTAGTTCTACAAATTTACTCATCCACTTGTTAGATAGCTTGTATTTACCATTAGCCTTTAGCATCTGAGAATACTTATAAATCACATCTGCATCGTTACTTCCTTCAGCTAATGTGGCATACCATTTTTCAGCCTCTATAGTACTATAAATATTGTAATAGCACTCTGCTAATTGGCTAACAACGTAATCGCTAGACCTTCCGTTATTAACTAGTTTTTTATAACTCTCTGCAGCTTTAACAAATTCAAGTCTTGAAAATTGTTTGTCTGCTTTTTTCGTACTATTATCCTGCGCATTAATGGAGACAATGCTTAGAAAAATTAAAGTAATAAGTGTAAATATGTTTTTCATAATAATTTTAGCTTAGCTTATTAAAAATATCTTGGTGATTTTGAAACTTTAGTATTGAAATTTAGATCGAAATTGATAAATACTTCATGTGAAGACTTAGCAATAAAATTTAACTCTGACTGAACGCTATCATACGAATATCCAATTCTACAACTTGGGCTCACTTTAAAATTTATCATTCCAGTCATTGCAGCATCTAATCTGTACCCTACACCTACCTCAACTAAATCATACATAAATAAATTAGCATTTAAATCTAAACTTGCTGGACTTTCAGAAGTATATTTTAGAAAGGCATGTGGCTTTAATTTAAAGTCGGTAGATAAATCAAACACATATCCAGTAGCTGCAAATAAATGTTGAGTTTCAGACCCAATATTGAAATCCCCTGCATCTAAATGAACTGAGTTTAAAATATTTGGCATTGATACTGAAACATAATATTTGTTAGGTTTGTAAAAATACATCCCAGCTCCAATATTAGGAGTCATTTCACTTATATTATTTGCAAAAAAAGGATCGTTTGGATCAATTAAAGTCAAATCTATCAACCCAATATCGTGTGAGGTTACACCCGCTTTTAACCCAAAAGCTAACCTGTTTTCTTTTGCTAGATTTAGTGTGTATGAGAAATCAATATATGCATTGGTTTCCTTTACAGGCCCAATTTGATCAGATATTATGGACATTCCTAACCCAACATTCTTTCCTATTGGAGTGTGGATGTTTATTGTACCAGTTTCTGGAGCTCCATCTAGGCCTTCCCATTGACTCCTGTATAAAATACCAACTCCCAAACCGTCAGAAGAACCAGCATATGCAGGATTAATGACATTCATGTTGTACATGTACTGCGTATATTGAGGATCTTGTTGAGCACTCGATGTGAATGCATAAAGAAAAATTAAAATAATTAAATAATGTTTTTTCATTTTTGTATAATTAGAGTTGTTAGTAATTTAAGTAGATCCAACTCGTTATTGGTTCCTTATTTGAGTTAAAATATATAATATAAAAATATGTTCCTACAGGAAGTATTTCACCTTCTTGGTCTGTGCCACACCACTGGTCAACATATTCATTTAATTCGTAAACTTTAACTCCGTATCTATTAAAAACTTCTGCTTTTTGAATGTCTTCTCTATCTTCTAAATGGTCTAAAATTAAGCAATCGTTAATTCCATCACCGTTCGGAGATAACCCTTGCGGTTGATCAACACAATAGCTATTTTGATAGAGATCAACCTGTATAGTTGTTGAACTCCAACAAGAAGTGATATCATCAAATACACTTACAGTAAACTCTCCTGACTCTCCATTAATATCATCTAAGTTATATGTTGACTCTGGACCCACTTGTATATCTAATCCATCTAAAGACCAGTAATATGTTAAGGAGTTTAGTTCATTAGCGTTAGTAACCTCCACTTCAATAATATGGCTTTCATTGACACATTTAATAATATTATCGTCAACAGCAACTAAATCAGGAACAGGGAAAAATTCTACTAGAATTTCATCAGTAAATGTACAGTCAGTGTCGTTTATTATAATATTAGCACTGTAAAATGCAGTCTCTGTTACTGCAAGATTTACATTACTTTCTCCTTCAATTAAATTACCATCCATGTACCAGCTAATTGTTGAATTGTTTGGTAATCCACCTGCGTCTAACATAATCTCATCTCCTTCACAATTTGCATTACCGGAATCTAAAAGAATATCTTCACCAAGATCTAAATCACCAATATTAAAACTACCCGCAGAAATAAATACCGCAGAATCATACACTGTATCTCCATCATCAGCTACTACTAATTTAATATGATAAAGCTCATTTGGAATTACATTTGCTTCAGCAGTCATTGGGATAGTGTGACCAATAAAATTAGTTGGACTAGTTAAAGTAGGTAATCCTCCTGGTCCATAGTAATTTCCAAAAAACTCTGGGTTTACTGATTCACATCCAGCATTAAATTGTTCATCTCTTACTGTCAGCACAGAGATAGGATCTACTGTCCCTGGAACAATTGCAAGATTTGTTGTGACTCCTTGTGTATCGGTTAATAAAAAAGCAAATGCATCAGTAAATGTACACTGGAATGTTCCATATTCCTCTGCTGCAAAAATAAAATCAAAACTCATATAATCTGTTACTGGCACAAAATCAAATTCAATTATAGATGCATTATTTGTGTCTCCATCATTTAAACCTGGAATGAAAGCTTCTAAATCTGCATCACCAGGCCAGTCATAAGTACCATCTCCTAAAACACCTGTTTCAGGACCTACAGCATTCATAACATCACCAGATGTCATTATCAGCCCACTTTCAAATGGCCATGAAGAGCCGTTAGCTTCAAAATATCCAATCCCATTTGTAGTACCAAAATTTGAACCAGTACTATAAGTTACATTGAAAGCTTGTGAACATTCTGAGTCAATTAACACCTCAGTAACTAATTCACTAACTGTATATATTTCAGAATCAGTTGTTATAGCGGGAGGGACTGTAAATATGCATATATCAAACGTTAGATTTTGTAATTCATTAGGCGTGAAAGAGTAAACTCTAATTCTATATGTTTCTCCAATTGTTAAGCCAGATGCAACACTTTCATTTGCATCACTACAATAAATTTGAGATAAGTCATTACAATCGTCTCCTTGATAAAGAACATGATATAAATCATTAGTGTCTCCGTTAATGTTGTATAAGCTAATTGCGTGATTTTCTGAAACTGCTGTAAATTCAAACCATACATCATCATCATCTGATCCGCCACAAGCATTCGGCTCACTAGATGGTGTAGCTGCTACTAAAGTTCCACTACCAGATTCAGTACAATTTCCATCAGGATTAGCAACCAAGGTTGTCACTCCACTACAATTATCATTAGCAGGAGGGCAAGCAAATAGTTGAATAGTATTACTATTAATAACACAATTCACATCTTGATCATTCGCAATAGATATCACAATATCTGTTAAGAAAGGGTAAGGGCCAAAAGTATAAACTCCAGTTGTAGTTGCACTTTGAGTAGCTCCTCCTTGATTGTCAGAAATTGTTAAAGAATCTGCATCTCCTAAACTAGTAACATCTACATCAATTAAGAATTGATCTCCGTTGTCACAGTCGTCAACTACTGTGTAGGTAGCCGCTGGGTTAATACAAGTAGCACAAGCTACCGTGTAATTAATTGGATTTACACTTCCAGAGTCGCAACTTATAGATCCATCAGAGATAATTACAAAAGATATTGTATCTCCTGTTGACTGAAAAGTTAGTCCAGATATATCTCCAGCATTACCATAATATGGTTGTGCAGGAGTTAATTCAGTAACTCCATCGGAGTCATAGACAATAAACTCATCCCATCCATTTTCTACATTCCCAGAATTAATTGTTAAGTTAACAGGAACTCCATCTGAGCTAGTATAGGCAAAGTCTGTAGTATTGTTATTATCATAACAATAATCTAATGTTAATGGTCCTGAATTACAGTCCACTAGGGTAGTAGTACAGAACTCTTGAGTAATAGAGCTACTGCTTATAGAACAGTTAGCGTCATCATCATTGGTTACAGATATAACAACACCTGTGTTATTATCATAAGGGCCAAAAGTATATACCCCTGTTGCAGTTGCAGTTTGTGTAGCTGTACCTTGATTATCCGATAATGTAACTGAAGAACCAGATCCAACATCTGTCAAATCGACATCTATAAAGAATTGAGGCCCGTTAAGACAGTCTGTTACCATAGTATAGTTAGCGATAGGATTTACACAAGTAGCGCAAGCAACTGTAAAATCTATAGGGTTGTAACCACTACTTACACAGCTGATACTTCCATCTTCTTGAACTACAAGAGTTATGTTGTCCCCAGAAGACTGGAAAGTTAACCCAGAAATATCTCCTCCAGTACCATATCCATTATATAGTTCTGTTCCGTCAGAATCAAGAATTATTAATTCATCCCACCCGTTTTCTACTTGACCGGAGTTAATAGTAAGGTTCATAGGACTCCCGTCTAGACTAGTAAACGAATATGAATTATCTAAACCAGTGTCATAACAGAAACTAGTTGTTATAGGTCCAGCAGTACAATCTACATATGTATTTGGATCAGTAACTGTAGTAAAACTATATGAGCTACAAGCATCCGTAGCAGAGCCAGATCCATTATATGGTAAAAGAGTTACATAATAAGTTGTGCTATAAGATAATCCAGAAAGAGCATAACTATTAGTATTACCCGCATCTACATTATCGACTACATCATTACCTCCGTCAGTAGTGCCAACAGAAATATAATATCCATCAGGAAACCCACTAGCAGAAGACCAAGTTATAGTTGGATCTTGAATTACTCCAGTTTCTCCTTCAGCTGGTGAGGTAACCACAGCATCACATCCTGGAACAGCAGATCCACCCGAGACAATAGATACGTTTTTAATACACCATCCCCATTGCCATCCATCTGCATCATCATAAGAAATTCTATATTTAAAGTTAGCAAGTTGAGTTGCCGTAAAGCTTGTTACATCTAGCCCGGATTCAAAATAAACCATAGAAGTACAGCTAGGGTAAGTTTGCGTTGTTGCACCCTCTGAGCCATTTAGTTCTAGAATTGCAGTCCATGCTCCAGCATCATAATCCCAATAATCTATAGATAAACTACCACCTATATCGTAATGTGTATAATCTCCACTAATTAACATCAGTGTTTCACCAGCATCAAAAGCAGCAGTTAAATCGATAACTGGAGATTCAGACGCAATATTATCATCCGATGTAGATCCGGCTGCATCATCATCAAAAGTGAAGGAGTCTGCGAGTGTAGGGTCAGCAAGTAACCCTGCTTCAGCATAGGTCCCTGAAGTTGTCCAATTTGTATTTGGCCAGTTAGCAGGTTGATTAATGACTTGAGAATTCCCTAGTTGAAAGGAAAATAAAACCAGTATAGATAGTATAATTTTTTGCATACCTTTTATTAAATTGAATTTGAATATTTTACCTAAAAGTTAACAATTAACATTTAGGTTAATTTACTTTAGTTAGTTGAGTTAAATCTAGTGTATATTTTAATAAATTACAAATTCAACTTATGTATATTTTTTTAATAGTTTATATACACCCAGTCAGTCTTTATTTTATTTTCTTCATAGTTCATTACATAAAAATATGTGCCCACTGGTAATAATCCTCCATCATTTGATTGACCTCTCCATTCATTAACATAATTATTTTTAGAATAAACTAATGTGCCCCACCTGTTAAAAACCTTTAGGCTACTTACATTATAACTACTAAGATCAAAAGAATCATTGTACCCATCATCGTTAGGAGATATTCCTTGAGGAATGACGCAAGACTCTACTTCTGATACATTTATACTATTTGTAAAACTACAACTACCACTTTCGTTAGAAGTTAATGTGAATTCATAGATACCAGCATTTAAAACACCTAATGTTAGTGAATTTTCATTTTCCAGAACTTCTCCGTTGAAACTCCAGCTTACTTCAAAAGAATCAGGATTATCATCATAGGTAGGTATAACATTAATATCAATTGGAATAGTTGCATTCGGACAAACTTCATATACTTCATTTTCAAAATTTGCTATAGGTAGTTCTTGTGTACACAAGCTAAAGCTAACTGTATTGAAACAACCCTCAAAGCTTGGGTTAGTAACTCTAGCAAAGATTTCTCTACAATTTGTATTTACGTTTATTAACTCACCGGTTTCAATAGGATCAGTATTGAGTACACACTCCTCAAAGGACTGATGATAGCTAACAAAATAATCTGTAATGGCTTGGTCTTCACCAAGAATTGTTTCAACAAGAGTTGATAAATCAAAACTTTCAACTCCATCTCCAGGATTATTTATATCACAAATAATTATTTCCCCAGGGCTATTTGCTTCTGGCAAAGTATAACTAACATTTACTGAATCTTGAGCAAAAGAATCACATTGATTATCATAAACAATTACAGTGTAATTATCACTCTCAGTAACAACTAAAGTAGGACTATCAGAGTCATCTATATAAATTCCATTTTGATACCACTCGTATGAATCTGCAAAAGGTGAATTAGCAACGAGTTCGTAACTTGCAGAACCACATATTTCAACATCATCGCCTAAATCAACTTCAATCTCAGCAACTGTAGATCCAGCACCATCAGATCCTGAATTTGTTTGTTCAATTTGGATTGTTCCCGCATTATTAGAATAATTAGTAACTAACAAGACATAGATTTCACCACTTTGAGCATCGTCAATTGTTAAATTCTCTACATTATTTGCAGAATAACTACAGTCTATAATATTACCAGATGGATAAAAATTAGGATTTGTTGTATTGTTAGGACAATCTGCAGGGTTTGGACACCCTTGATCTAAAACTCCTTCAGCACAGAAATCTTCACTTGAATCAAAAGGACCCCATAATACAAAATCAACATCTAATCCATTTCCTATAGCATTACCATCTTCATCAAATTCTGTGTTTTGAACAATCTGAATATCAATTGAACCAGAATCTCCAATTTGAATTACATTCCATGAAGGATTTGGCGTAGAATATAAACATGCAATTTGCCCTAAACTTGGGTAATCAAATATGTTTGAACCATAAAGAGCTCCATCTTGACCGCAAAAATTAGCTGCATTATCACAAACTGTATTATCAGGAGCATCTTTTATACATAAATCAAAGTCTACGTTTTCACTATTAGTCCCTGACGAAAATACTCTTACAAAATAAGTATCACCTATTGTAAGAGCTGTTGTTACACTTGAATTATCAGCGCTACAATATAATTCAATTAAACTCCCACACTCTCCTTCATATAAACCATGTCCGAGATTATTTGTTGTTCCGTTTACATTAATTAATGATATTAATTGAACTTCACTAAGCGCAGTAAATTCAAACCACACATCATCATCATTTCCTGTACAAGAACTTGAGTCTGGAGAAGCCGATGCTGCTGTGATTGTCCCTGAAGTTAATAACGTACAGGACTCGTCTATATTTACGATCGCTTCTTCTGCTCCACTACAATTATCATTAGCAGGAGGGCAAGCAAATAGTTGAATAGTATTACTATTAATAACACAATTCACATCTTGATCATTCGCAATAGATATCACAATATCTGTTAAGAAAGGGTAAGGGCCAAAAGTATAAACTCCAGTTGTAGTTGCACTTTGAGTAGCTCCTCCTTGATTGTCAGAAATTGTTAAAGAATCTGCATCTCCTAAACTAGTAACATCTACATCAATTAAGAATTGATCTCCGTTGTCACAGTCGTCAACTACTGTGTAGGTAGCCGCTGGGTTAATACAAGTAGCACAAGCTACCGTGTAATTAATTGGATTTACACTTCCAGAGTCGCAACTTATAGATCCATCAGAGATAATTACAAAAGATATTGTATCTCCTGTTGACTGAAAAGTTAGTCCAGATATATCTCCAGCATTACCATAATATGGTTGTGCAGGAGTTAATTCAGTAACTCCATCGGAGTCATAGACAATAAACTCATCCCATCCATTTTCTACATTCCCAGAATTAATTGTTAAGTTAACAGGAACTCCATCTGAGCTAGTATAGGCAAAGTCTGTAGTATTGTTATTATCATAACAATAATCTAATGTTAATGGTCCTGAATTACAGTCCACTAGGGTAGTAGTACAGAACTCTTGAGTAATAGAGCTACTGCTTATAGAACAGTTAGCGTCATCATCATTGGTTACAGATATAACAACACCTGTGTTATTATCATAAGGGCCAAAAGTATATACCCCTGTTGCAGTTGCAGTTTGTGTAGCTGTACCTTGATTATCCGATAATGTAACTGAAGAACCAGATCCAACATCTGTCAAATCGACATCTATAAAGAATTGAGGCCCGTTAAGACAGTCTGTTACCATAGTATAGTTAGCGATAGGATTTACACAAGTAGCGCAAGCAACTGTAAAATCTATAGGGTTGTAACCACTACTTACACAGCTGATACTTCCATCTTCTTGAACTACAAGAGTTATGTTGTCCCCAGAAGACTGGAAAGTTAACCCAGAAATATCTCCTCCAGTACCATATCCATTATATAGTTCTGTTCCGTCAGAATCAAGAATTATTAATTCATCCCACCCGTTTTCTACTTGACCGGAGTTAATAGTAAGGTTCATAGGACTCCCGTCTAGACTAGTAAACGAATATGAATTATCTAAACCAGTGTCATAACAGAAACTAGTTGTTATAGGTCCAGCAGTACAATCTACATATGTATTTGGATCAGTAACTGTAGTAAAACTATATGAGCTACAAGCATCCGTAGCAGAGCCAGATCCATTATATGGTAAAAGAGTTACATAATAAGTTGTGCTATAAGATAATCCAGAAAGAGCATAACTATTAGTATTACCCGCATCTACATTATCGACTACATCATTACCTCCGTCAGTAGTGCCAACAGAAATATAATATCCATCAGGAAACCCACTAGCAGAAGACCAAGTTATAGTTGGATCTTGAATTACTCCAGTTTCTCCTTCAGCTGGTGAGGTAACCACAGCATCACATCCTGGAACAGCAGATCCACCCGAGACAATAGATACGTTTTTAATACACCATCCCCATTGCCATCCATCTGCATCATCATAAGAAATTCTATATTTAAAGTTAGCAAGTTGAGTTGCCGTAAAGCTTGTTACATCTAGCCCGGATTCAAAATAAACCATAGAAGTACAGCTAGGGTAAGTTTGCGTTGTTGCACCCTCTGAGCCATTTAGTTCTAGAATTGCAGTCCATGCTCCAGCATCATAATCCCAATAATCTATAGATAAACTACCACCTATATCGTAATGTGTATAATCTCCACTAATTAACATCAGTGTTTCACCAGCATCAAAAGCAGCAGTTAAATCGATAACTGGAGATTCAGACGCAATATTATCATCCGATGTAGATCCGGCTGCATCATCATCAAAAGTGAAGGAGTCTGCGAGTGTAGGGTCAGCAAGTAACCCTGCTTCAGCATAGGTCCCTGAAGTTGTCCAATTTGTATTTGGCCAGTTAGCAGGTTGATTAATGACTTGAGAATTCCCTAGTTGAAAGGAAAATAAAACCAGTATAGATAGTATAATTTTTTGCATACCTTTTATTAAATTGAATTAAAAACAGCTTATAAATATACAAATGCAAAAATTAAATACACTTTTTATGTAATATTTATTCGTGATAATTTAAGTATCCTTAACTTAGCTTTTAAATATTTTAATATTGGAAAACACAGTTTTAATTGGAGTTGTAACACGTGATCAGGATAGAGACAAATCTGCAGAATATCTCGATGAGCTAGAGTTTTTAACGACTACTGCGGGTGGAATTGTTGTAAAGAGATTTACCCAAAATTTAGATAAGCCTAACCCTAAAACATTTTTAGGTACTGGGAAAATTAAAGAAGTTCTAGATTTTATTGAAGCTGAAAAAATTCAGACTGTAATTTTTGATGATGAATTATCTCCAGCACAAGAAAGAAATATTAGTAAAATATTTAACTGTAAAATATTAGATAGAACAAATTTGATACTAGATATATTTGCTCAAAGAGCAACTACTAGTTATGCTAGAACTCAAGTCGAGTTAGCTCAATGTCAATATTTATTACCTAGACTAAAAGGAATGTGGACGCACCTTGAAAGACAAAAAGGAGGTATTGGAATGAGAGGGCCAGGGGAAACTGAAATTGAAACAGACAGAAGGATTGTAAGAGATAAAATTTCATTATTAAGAAATAAAATCAAGGCTATTGATAAGCAAATGCATACCCAAAGAGGTAACAGAGGTAAAATGATAAGGGTTGCTTTGGTTGGGTATACTAACGTAGGGAAATCAACCCTTATGAATGTCTTGAGCAAATCTGAAGTATTTGCAGAGGACAAGCTTTTCGCCACTTTAGATACAACAGTAAGAAAAGTGGTTGTAAAAAACCTCCCATTTTTAATGAGCGATACCGTCGGTTTTATTCGAAAATTACCCACCCAATTAATAGAGTCTTTTAAAAGCACCTTAGACGAAGTAAGTGAAGCGGATTTATTAATTCATGTCGTTGATATTTCACATTCAAATTTCGAAGAACATATAGAGTCAGTGAATAAAATATTAGAAGAGATTAAAAGCTCGGATAAAAAAACTATTATGGTTTTTAACAAAATAGATAATTACACATTCGAAGAATTTGATGATGAAGATTTGATATCAGTCAGAGGGAAGTCTAATTATACTCTTGATGATTGGAAGAAAACTTGGATGAGTAAAAAAGAGACACAAGTCAGGTTTATTTCAGCGTTAAATAATCAAAATATAGAAGACTTAAAAGATTGTTTATATTCAGAAGTAAGAAAGATTCATGTTACAAGATTTCCTTATAATGAGTTTTTATACCCTGATTGCTAGTTGTTCTTTTTTTTATATAACGGAACTGAAGAACAAGCTTCCCCAAACATTATTGTTTTAGTGATAGGTTTTAGTCTATCAACAATCTGAAAATATGCATCAACTGGGATGCTCTTTTTTGTACAACCTTTTATAATAACAGCCTTATCAACGAATAAAGAAAGGTCCATAGAATTCACTAAATCTTTAAAAATAAATTTCTCCAAGTAGTTTAAATCTCCAACAACATTTTTAATACAATTACTCTTAAGTTTAATGGCAATTAATAAGTAAGCCCAAGTTGGAACTATAGCTTCATTGCTACATAGAACAGCAACATATCCTCCATTAAATTTAGTCCAATCAAAATTATTAATATTACTTCGAAACTCTTTTTCTTTTAAAAACAGACCTTCATGAAGCCAATCTTTAATATCTAATACATGTCTTTTACCTTCTGGGTAAAAATCTTCTAAATCAATTGTAATTAATTTGCTATTACTAACCCTGTTTATAATTTCTTTTGACATTAGTAGTTGAGTTTATACTTTATATAGCCTGTATGATTTAACCTTGTATTGTTCAAGAAAATAATTTATAAGAGACCTAATTCTAATTTTGCTTCCTCACTCATTAAATCTTGCGTCCAAGGAGGATCAAAGGTGATTTCTACCTCAACCTCTTTCACCTCTTTCATAGACCTAACCTTTTCTTCTATATCTAGTGGTAGTGATTCTGCAACTGGGCAGTTAGGTGTTGTTAGAGTCATTAGTATTTTAACATCTCTATCTTCATTAATCATTACATCATATATTAAACCTAGTTCATATATGTCTACTGGAATTTCTGGATCAAAAATTGTTTTTAATACATTGACAATTTTTTCGCCTAAGTTTTTCGGATCAAATTCTTCTTTATTCATTATTAATTTTTGTTTGATATGCTAGAGCATATAATTTTAATTGTTTTATCATACTAGAAAGACCATTCGCCCTGTTAGGAGAGAGGTGTTCTTTTAATCCAATTTCATCTATAAATCCAGTATTTGCTTTTATTATTTCATTAGGTACTTGATTAGAAAATACTCTAATTAATATAGCAATAATTCCTTTACTAATAATTGCATCACTATCTGCTTTGAAAATAATCTTGTTGTCAATCAATTCTGCTTGAACCCAAACTTTGCTTTGACACCCCTTGATTAAATAATCTTCAGTTTTATATTTGCTATCAATTAAGGGTAGAGATTTCCCTAAATCAATCATATACTCATACCTTTGCATCCAGTCTTCAAACATTGCAAATTCATCCACTAAATCTTCTTGTATTTGTTTTATTTTCAAGATTTATTTTTTAGTAAAAATACGATAACAAAAAGATTATTTCAATTTATACTACTGTATTTCAGTCTATTTTAATTTAAGATAACATTAAAATAGCTTTATTAAGTGCTTTAATAAATATATCTATTTCTTCTTTGGTGTTATAAAAGCTGAAAGAGATTCTTATTGTACCTGGAATTTTAAAATAATCCATTATAGGTTGTGCACAGTGATGTCCAGTTCTAGTAGCAATCCCTAATTTATCAACAATAGAGCCTATATCATAAGGGTGTATTTGACCTACATTGAAAGAGATAACAGCAGTTTTTTCCTCAGAAACCCCATATATTTTTAAATCTTTTATTTCTAAAAGCTTGCTTGTGGCATAATCTAATAGTTCCTTTTCATATTCATTAATATTATCAAGGCCAATTCCATTTAAATAGTCAATAGCAACACCAGAAGCAATTACACCACTTATGTTTGGTGTACCAGCTTCAAATTTATTTGGAAGCCCTGCATAAGTTGATTTTTCAAAAGTAACTTTATCTATCATTTCACCTCCTCCTAAAAAGGGAGGAATTTTATTTAGCCACTCTTCTTTTCCATACAGAACTCCAACACCTGTAGGACCGCATATTTTATGAGTAGAGGTTACATAAAAATCCACATCTAATTCCGATACATCTATTTTCATGTGTGGTGTTGCTTGAGCTCCATCAATTAATACAGCAGCATTATATTCATGCGCTTTTGTAATTATTTTTTTTATTGGGTTTATCACCCCTAATGCATTGGAGATATGATTAACAAATACAACCTTTGTTTTAGCATTTAATAATTTTTCAAATTCGCTAAATATTAATTCTCCATTATGATCAATAGGAATTACTTTAATTTTAGCGCCAGTTTCTTCACACAACATCTGCCATGGAACAATATTGCTATGATGTTCTAATTGAGATACAATAATTTCATCATCTCTTTTTAATATTTTTTTAAAACCATTTGCCACTAAGTTTATACTATGTGTTGTTCCTGAGGTAAATATTATTTCAAACGAATTCTTTGCATTGAAATGTTTTTGGAACTTCACTCTAGAGCCCTCGTAGGCATCCGTAGCCTCTTGGCTTAATGCATGAACACCTCTATGAATATTAGAATTATAGTTTGAGTAATAGGAAACAATTGAATCAATAACGACTTTAGGGGTCTGTGAGGTAGCGGCATTATCAAAATAAATCAAATTCTGTCCGTTTACTTTTCTTTTAAGTATAGGAAAATCCTTTCTTATTTCTTCAACATTTATGTTAGTGTTATTTTTCATCTATAAATTAAAGCCAATATTTACTCCTAATTTATTAGCGATTAAATTAGTTATTCTATTTTTTAATTCAGGAATTCTTACACTTTGTAGCACGTTATTTGCAAAACCATACATTAGTAAAGCTTTTGCTTCTTTTTCTGGAATACCTCTAGATTTTAAATAAAATAGAGCGTTTTTATCAAGTTGGCCAATAGTGCAACCATGTGAGCATTTCACATCATCCGCAAAAATTTCAAGTTGTGGCTTGGTGTTAATTGAAGCCTTATCACTTAGTAAAATATTATTGTTTGCCTGAAATGCATTTGTTTTTTGCGCCTCTTTTTCTACAACCACCGTTCCGTTAAACACACCTGTTGACCTATCGTCATAAATTCCTTTATAGTCTTGATGGCTCTCGCAGTTTGGCTTAATATGATTAACTAGCGTGTTGTGATCTACGTGTTGTTTACCTTCAATAATAGTAATGCCCTTCATTATGGACTCTATGTGTTCCCCTTTTTGAGAAAAAGTTAAATTGTTCCTAGTTAATTTGCCTCCGAAGGAGAAAGTATGCAAAGTGCAAATACTGTTATTCTCTTGAACAATTGATGTGGTATCTATTAAAGAGGCTTGTTTATTGTCATTTTGAATTTTATAATAGTCCACTATAGATTTAGAATTCACAAAAACTTCGGTGACTGAATTTGTCAAAACTTCATTTTCAGTCAAATTTTGATGCCTTTCAATAATTTGTAATTGAGAATTTTCATCAACAATAATTAAATTTCTTGGCTGAAGCATTAATGAACTTTCATTGCCACTACTGAAATGAATTATTTGAATTGGCTTTTCTACGAGCTTGTTCTTAGGTATATGTATAAATGCCCCTTCGTTGGAAAAAGCAGTATTTAAATCACTTATACCATCTTTTTTAATTGCTTTATTAAAATAATTCTCGATTACCGCAGCGTATTTAGGCTTATTTAAAGCAGATGACATTAAACAGATGTCCATTCCCTCATGAGTAGTTTCTGATAGATGAGAAGAATATTTTCCATCGACAAAAATTATTTTATAACTATCTATATCATCAATTAGATATTTTTTAATTTTTGAGTAATCTAAAGCAGTGTTTTCACTTGGAAAAATACTGTAGTCAATATCAAGAACCTGTTTTAAAGAAGTGTATTTCCAGGACTCATTTTTTTTTGTTGGAAACCCTATATTCTCAAAATTTTTAATGGCCTCTGTTCTTATATCATGAACATAGCTATCTATATTTACTTGATTTTCAAAAGCTATAAAGGATGAAACTAATTTTTCTTTTAAATCCATTTTATTAGTTTTTAACTTCTTCTTTAATCCAATCATACCCTTTTTCTTCGAGCTCAATAGCTAAGTCTTTTGTTCCAGATTTTACTATTTTACCATTATGTAATACGTGTACATAGTCTGGTACAATATAATCTAACAACCTCTGGTAATGAGTAATTAGAATTACAGCATTTTTTGAACTTTTTAATTTATTAACCCCATTTGCTACAATTCTCAAGGCATCGATATCAAGACCTGAATCTGTTTCGTCAAGTATAGCTAAACTAGGCTCTAGCATTGCCATTTGAAAAATTTCATTTCTCTTTTTTTCTCCACCTGAAAACCCATCATTTATAGATCTAGATAAAAATTTTCTATCAATTTCTAAAAGGCTAGATTTATCTTTTAGTAGTTTTAGCATATCCTTAGCGGGCATTTCTTTTTGACCTCTAGCTTTTCTAGTTTCGTTAATTGCAGTTTTTATAAAGTTTGTAACGGAAACTCCTGGAATCTCAACAGGGTATTGAAAAGAAAGAAAAATTCCTTTATGTGCTCTTTCTTCTGCAGATAATTCCTCTATAGATTCTCCATTTAAATCAATATCACCGTTTGTTATCTCGTATTCTTCTTTACCTGCTATAACAGAAGCTAATGTACTTTTTCCAGAACCATTAGGGCCCATAATAGCGTGAACCTCCCCAGCTTTTATTTCTAGGTTTATGCCGTTTAATATATTCTTATCATCAATTTTAGCATGTAAATTCTTTATACTTAACATAATTATATTTCTTTATTAATAATTTCAACTATTTCTGTAATTTCTAACTTTACTGACCACCCTTCTTCTCCTTCTTTTTTACTGCGGAGATGTCCTTTTAAGATAACAGGAACAAAATCATACTCATCTTTTTTAATTGTACTTAACTGTTGATTTAATTCGTTTACTTTATCATTTACAATAATTCCATAAACGTTTTTGTTGGTTTGTAATACACCCGCATTATTATAAAAAATATATTCTCCACTAATGATTATCTGATCATTATTTTTTGTTTCCACTATGTTGGTTGAAACAGCTCTAGAGTCCTTTTTTTTATCACAACTAAAACTTATAAGAGCAATGCAAATTAAAATTCTATATAATTTCATATTAAATAATATTTTTATCCAACAGATCCTTCCAGGGATATTTCTAATAATTTTTGCGCTTCTACAGCAAACTCCATTGGAAGTTTGTTTAATACATCCTTGCTAAAACCATTTACAATTAATGCTATCGCTTTTTCAGTACCAATACCTCTTTGATTGCAGTAAAAAATTTGATCCTCACCAATTTTACTAGTAGTAGCTTCGTGCTCAACTTGTGCGGTTTTGTTTTTAGCTTCTATGTACGGGAATGTATGAGCTCCACATTCGTTACCCATTAATAAACTATCACATTGTGAGAAGTTTCTAGCATTTTCAGCTTTTGAATTAATTTGAACTAATCCTCTATAGCTATTCTGAGATTTTCCTGCAGAAATTCCTTTAGAAATTATTGTAGATTTTGTGTTTTTCCCAATATGAATCATTTTAGTTCCTGTATCTGCCTGTTGATAATTATTTGTCACGGCAATTGAATAAAATTCTCCGATAGAATTATCTCCTTTAAGAATACAAGAAGGATATTTCCATGTTACTGCGCTCCCAGTTTCTACTTGAGTCCAAGATATTTTTGCATTTTTCTCACAAATCCCTCTTTTGGTAACAAAATTAAATACGCCCCCTTTTCCTTCAGCACTTCCTGGAAACCAGTTTTGGACTGTGCTATATTTTATTTCAGAATCATCCAGTGCTATTAACTCTACTACAGCGGCATGTAATTGATTTTCGTCTCTACTTGGTGCAGTGCAACCTTCTAAATAGCTAACATAACTTTTCTCGTCAGCAATAACCAGAGTTCTTTCAAACTGACCTGTACCTGCTTGATTAATTCTAAAGTATGTAGAAAGTTCCATAGGGCATCTAACCCCTTTTGGAATGTAACAAAAAGATCCATCACTAAAGACTGCAGAGTTTAGTGCCGCGTAAAAATTATCTTTTGTTGGCACTACAGATCCAATATATTTTTTTACTAAATCAGGATGGTTTTTTATTGCTTCACTAATGGAGCAAAATATTATTCCTTTTTCAGAGAGAGTTTTTTTAAATGTTGTAGCTACTGAAACGGAATCTATAACTACATCCATAGCAACTCCAGTTAATTTTTTTTGCTCATCAATTGAAATCCCAAGTTTTTTAAATGTCGCTAATAGCTCTGGATCAACTTCACTTAAATCGTTGTATTTAGGAGCGTTAGAAGGAGCAGAATAATAAGATATAGCTTGGAAATCAGGTTTGGCGTAATTTACATTTGCCCAATCTGGCTCTTTCATTTTTTCCCACTCTCTATAAGCATCTAGTCGCCATTCTGTCATCCATTTAGGCTCTTCTTTTTTCTTGGAAATTGCTTTTACAATATTTTCATTTAGCCCAACAGGAAATGTGTCAGACTCAATATCTGTATAAAAGCCATACTCATATTCTTTAGTCTTTAACTCTTCCCTTAAATCATCTTCAGTATATTTCCCCATATTTTTTTATTTAAAGTGAAAAACTTTCTCCACAACCACAAGTTCTATTGGCATTAGGGTTAGAAAAGACAAACCCACTACCATTAAGACCTCCAGAATATTCTAAAGTTGTTCCAACCAGGTATAAAAAACTTTTTTTATCCACTACTATTTTTATATTATTATCTTCAAACATCTTGTCATCCTCATTTTTGTTTTTATCAAAATCTAAATCATAGGAAAGTCCAGAACAACCACCACTTTTGACACCAACCCTTATGAAGTCTTCAGTAGGATTGTAGCCATCATTAGTCATTAATTCAACGACTTTATTTTTCGCTATATCTGATATTTTGATCATAAATATATATATAAAATATATTAGCCTACAAATATACAATATAACGCTTGTTTTTACACATTTTTTTGTCTATTTATATGATTAAATTTGAGAGTTTATTACAAAAGAATGTTAGATTTGCAACATGATTGAAGACAAAAATATTAGTAAAACCAGCCTAAAAGATTTAGGGGAGTTCAAGTTAATAGAGAAATTAACAGAAAATTTCGACAATATTAACCCAAGTACTATAAAAGGAATTGGGGATGATGCCGCGGTATTATCTTACACAAATAAGAAGATGGTTGTTTCTACTGATTTGTTAGTTGAAGGGGTTCATTTTAATCTTGCATACACTCCTTTGAAGCATTTAGGTTATAAAGCTGTAATGGTTAATTTATCTGATATTAATGCTATGAATGCGATTGCAACTCAAATAACAATTTCAATTGCAGTCTCAAATAGATTTACACTTGAATCTTTAGAGGAACTTTATTCGGGGATTAGGCTAGCTACAAAAGCCTATAAAGTGGACTTAGTTGGTGGAGACACAACCTCTTCGGTATCAGGATTAACAATTTCAGTCACCGCACTAGGAGAAGTTGAGGAGAAGGATATAGTTTATAGAAATGGAGCTAAAATCAATGACTTATTAGTTGTCACGGGTGACCTTGGAAGTGCATACATGGGGTTAAAAGTTTTAGAAAGAGAAAATGAAGTTTTTAAAGTTAATCCTAATAACCAACCAGAATTAGATCAATACACCTATCTAGTGGAGAGACAATTAAAGCCTGAGTCAAGAAAAGATATCATAAAACTATTAAAAGACTTAGAGGTCAAGCCTACAGCTATGATTGATATAAGTGATGGTTTATCTTCTGAAATTATACATATTTGCACTCAAAGTAATGTTGGCTGTGATTTGTATGAAGAAAAAATCCCTATTGATCCTCAATTAATTTCTGCATGTGAGGAATTTAATATAGACAGTACAACAATTGCTTTAAACGGAGGAGAGGATTACGAGCTTTTATTCACTATTTCTCAAGAGAACTACTCAAAAATTAAGGCAAATCCTAATTTTACTGTTATTGGACATATTACCGATAAAAATTCTGGCCCAAGTCTGGTTACAAGAGCAAATGCTAAAATCCCTTTAATCGCACAAGGCTGGAATTCAATTTCTTAGAGGTATTCTTCGTGTTAATATTTTGCTATTAAGGGTCCTTTCAGGTATTTTAATTAATGGATATTCTGAAGTGAAAACACACTGCAAATACACTGCAAATAGGAGTAACTAAGATTCAAGAGCAAGATTAATTTATGAATTGTTTAGTTTTGAGATTAATCCCTTAAAAATTAAAATATAATTAATAATTATAAAGTATTTTTCGTTTTATTTTTTATCTCTTTAAGCTCTTATGCTACCACATATTACGTAGCTCCATCATCTTCTTCAGGAAGCAATACCAACAGTGGGTCTATTTCTTCGCCATGGGAAACAATTGCACATGCTCTTAATCAGTTATCTGCTGGAGATATTTTATATGTTAGAGAAGGGACTTATAGAGAAACAATTACAATAGATGAGGATGGCAGTTCTGGTAATGAAATCACAATAGAGGCGTATCAATCAGAAATTGTAACAATTGATGGAACAGTAGATGTTACAGGGACTTGGAGTACTTATGGCGCGGTATCGGGGGCCTACCAATTAGCCTACACAACTGATATCACCCAATTATTTGTGGATGATTTACAAATGGTAAATGCACGCTGGCCAAATGCGCAGTTTAATGACGATTCTATTTTTTCCCATGACAACTGGGCGCAAGGAGATGAAAATACTAATTCTAGTGGAACTCCTAATGACTTAAGCATAGCGGGCTCTTTAGTAATTGATGAAACTGTATCAAACCCTTCCCCGTTGGATTTAAATAATTCCATTGGAATATTAAATATTGGATCTTTTAAAACGGAAAGTGTTAAAATAACGAGTCATACCCAAAATGCTTCTAGTAATGATGTAATAACATATACCCATGACACGTCTAGTGCGGATGATGATGATTATCAATCGACCTACAAAGACAAGCATCACTATTATTTCTTTGAAGGAAAAGTAAACTTCTTGGATGTCAACAACGAATGGTTTAATGACACTGTTAATAATATACTTTATCTATTTCCAGATGATGGACTAGATCCATCAAGTAGATCCATCAAGGGGAAAACAACGGATCATGCAATCACTTTTTCGGGTGCCAGCTATATAAATTTTAAAAAAATTAATTTTTTTGCAACTACCTTAAAATTAGAAAATTCAGATTATATAACTATTGAGGAATGTAATTTTTATTATCCAAGTACATCGAGTAGAATGCTAGGGCTAACAAGTGGTTTAGGGATGCCTAATGTCACTTCTTTAGATAATAGTTCAGACAATAATACTATTAAAAAATGTCTTTTTGAAAACACAGAAGGTGAAGCGCTAAGGATTAAAGGAGATAACAATACAGTGGAAAATAATTATTTTCATCATATAGATTGGAGCGCTTCTAATACCGCAGGCTTAATGGTCACGATTTATACAACAGGAAACAGCAACACATTTACTAAAAATACTATTCATACCACTGGTGCCTCTGCAACGATTCTACCTGGCAGGTACTCTGAAGTTTCCTACAACAAAGTATCTAATACGGGTCTTTTACAGTCCGATGGAGCGGTCTTTCAAGGAACAAAAAATTACGTAGAAGATAGTGACGTGCATCATAATTGGATATTTGACACAACCAAGTATGCTCTTCGTTTTGATGCCCCTGGAGGGTCTGCTGGCGAGGCTGGTCACTATGGTCAAATGCACCATAATTATATATATAATGCCAAGGGAATGATGGTTAAAGGAAATCATCATTATATAAGCCACAATACCGTATTTAACACTGTTAGTGGTAATGGTATTATTATTTTAGACGAAGACGGCTCTAATACAGGAACTGATGTTCAAAATAATCTAGTGGATAAAATGAGCGCTCACCGTTCAGGAACATTAGCGGCCTATCCTTTGCCAAGTATTTTTACAGATAACTCCGATAACTCCGATGATGGATATGCTAGTAATAATAGAAACGGATACACCTATTCTAGTGACAACATATCCTCCTTAATTAACACGGCAACAGGAATGCCTCTTTCAACATCCTCGGTTTTGTTAAACACGGGTGTTGCTATTGACACAGATTCGATACCTCATACTACAGTTGGAAGTGCCCCAGATATTGGAGCCTATGAATATGGTGGAACTGCATGGACTGCTGGGATAGATTGGGCTCCAAAATTCCACACGGCTATTTGGAAAAAAAGCGCATCTTCAACCAATTGGAACACAGCTTCTAATTGGTCTACCGGAGCTGTTCCTACTACGGATGTAAATGTTGTTATACCAACTGGAGCTACAAATTATCCTATTATTTCTTCTTCAGGTGCGGTAGCAAAAAACATAACAATAAATGCTTCTGCTACTCTTACGGTAAGTTATGCAGGGGATATTGTGCTTTCAGGAAATTTTATAAATAGAGGAACCGTTACTTTAAACTCTGCTTCTGATCATTTCCCTGCTATTAAAGTTGGAGGTGATGCAAGTGGAAATATCACCTATAATAGATATGTAAATGTAGTTGGTGCAGATGAGTGGGATTTAATTGGCTCTCCAGTGGATGGGCTTTCTATCAGTACTTTTGCGACAACCAATACAGCTGGCACAGCAACTCTTGCCACTAATGGTTCAAGTCCTACTACTTACGCAATTGGTACGTATGATAATACAACGGACACTTGGACAAACTACACTACATCCACTGTTGGAGCTGCAGGTAACTTTGATATAGGCAAAGGATATCAAATGGCATCCGTTAGTGGAGGGACAGGTTTTTTAGCTTTTACGGGAACCATAGCAACTACAGACCAAACAGAGGCAATTATCGATAATGACCTAGCTAATTCAGGAGCTGGAAGAAGGTGGTCTTTAATAGCAAACCCTTTCCCTTCATTTATAAATGCAAATACTAATGCAGATGGCACTAATAACTTTCTGTCAATCAACACAGCTAAATTAGATGATACATATGAATATGTATATGGTTATGATGCAGATGGTAGTGGTTATTCATTATATAATAACTCTAGTGGAGCAACTTACATAGCTCCAGGTCAAGCATTCTTTGTAGCGAGTGATGACACTAGTAGTGATACCGTTTCCTTAACTGAGGCAATGCAAACTGTTAGTGGTACAGATGATTTTATTGCTGGAGATATTGTAGAAGATTCCTTTGAACTTATCCTAAAACTCTATGAAGGGGACACTGAAATAGATTATACAAGATTTTATTTTGAAGAGGCCTTGGGTCTAAATTTAGACCCTGGTTATGATGCAGGACACTTTAACCAAGACGCCTCATTAATGACAAGACTTTTAGAAGAAGATGAAGGTCACGGACTAATTATTAATGCAATGGGGCTAGAAAGCATGAGTGACCTCATAGTTCCTTTGGTTATAAACCGAGAAGCTGGAGTTGACTTTAGAATAAGCATCGATACTTTTGGTATTTATGCTGGTACAAATGTTTATTTAGAAGACAATCAGTTTGGTACAATGACTCTTTTAAACGTTGAAGATTTTGAGTTAACACCAGAAAGTACTTTAAGTGAAGTAGGTAGGTTTTATCTTCATTTAACGGAAGATACTTTCTCTAATGAAGAGGTTATCAATACTAATTTTTTAAATGTATTTAAACTACAGAATAATAACTTTATAACAGTAGAAGGATTAGCCGTTCAGTCTAGGGAGACTAGTGTTAAACTATACAGTATACTAGGAACAGAAGTGTTGTCAACGGTACTTAATAACAGTACCAATACACAAACGATATCTACAGAAAGGTTATCTACAGGTGTCTATGTAATTAAGCTACAGTCAAAAAACAATCTACTAGTAAAGAAACTTATCATAAAATAAGACGCCAGATAAAAAGAAAAACTCTACTAAAATACTCCTTCTGGCATAACTAGAAAGGAAGCAATAAAGAAAATGGGCAAGTATGCAGCACTTACTTTAGTGGGTATTTTTATGATACTTAATCCAAAGAAAGCACAGGAATAATTAGCAGCCTCTAGCCCACCTGGGTGGAGTTAAGTAGTTGGTCTGTTTCGAAAATTAATTGTATTTTAAAAAAAAACTTTCGGTTTGGAATTGATATTTAAACAATTAGAAAATAAAACCATAGTCTGGTTTAGTAATAATAATCAATACGTTGTTCTAGAAAATATAACCGCTTCTATTTTAAAAAAAATCAATGAAAATGTATATGCAGAAGATATTGAGAAATATGTTTCTCTGCAATTAAATGTACCCATTGAGCAGTCTTGTGAATTTATTTTAGACCTTAAGCAGAGATTTTTTAATAATGAGGAGTCTAAAGAATTAGAAAAACCTAAAGATTATAGTGCTGTAAAAATTCCTAAAAATTTAAAGTATATTAAATTTTATGAAATCAACAATGTTGTTTTTAAAGTTGAATTTTCTAATGAATTTGAACTTTTATTAATCCATCCAAAATTTGCTCATTTAGAAATTAACAAAAAAATATACCAGCATAGTTTTGTCGTATTTTCTGAAAATAATGATTTTTTCTTATCTGTAAATAATACAATTATAAAGCATTGGAGTGAGAATGATATTCATTATTTCCAAGGTAAATTTTCAATGGAAATTATTCAGATAATACATAAAAAAACTGAAGATAATTGGATGGGTGTTTTTCATGCTTCTGCTATTGGTAATAGGGATAAATCAGTTTTGTTTTTGGGAGATTCCGGAAATGGTAAAAGTACTTCTCTGGCAATATTACAAGCAAATGGATTCATCTGTATGGCAGATGATTTTGTTCCTATGGATGTAACTAATCAAGAAGTGTATAATTTTCCATCAGCTATTTCAATCAAAAAAAATAGTGTAGATGCATTACTGCCAATGTATCCAGAATTAGCCTCCACATCTGAATTTCATTTTAAACGTCTTAATAAGGTAGTTAGATTCATAAAACCTAATAATTTGAATAACATTCAAAGTTTACCTTGTAATGAATTGGTGTTTATTAAATACAAGAAAGGTCAATCTTTAGAGTTCACGGAAATTAATAAAATAGATGCTTTTTCTAAATTAGTTCCTGATTCGTGGTTGTCCCCCAAAAAAGAGAATGTAAATGTGTTTTTAGACTGGTTTTCTAAGTTAAATTGTTATCAATTGACTTATTCTGACAACGTAGAAATGATTCAAACAGTCACCAAACTATTTAACAATGAATTTAAATAGACCTTTAATTTCTTTTATCTCAGACATTGCAATTTCTACTAATATATTAATGATTTAATTATTTTTTCTTAACTTATGGGTTAATACATTCATTTAAATTATTAATTATGAAAAAAATACTACTCTCAAGTGCATTTTTAATATGTAATCTAGTCGTTGCACAGACTACTCAAAATGATGGTGATTGGGATGATATAAACACATGGGGAGGTACAGTCCCTACTAATATTACAGCTAACATTGTTATTGCTCATGACGTAGATGTTGATGACGAGAGATCTTGTAATACACTTACTATTAACTCTGGTGCTAGGTTAGATGTGGAAGCGTCATTAACCGTAGCTACAACCTCTGTAAATAATGGAACACTTTATATTACTTTAGGTGATCTAACTTTAACT
>Ga0209710_1000263_pt1 | contig 56238 bp, 56 predicted proteins | sample ArcticOcean_MG_C_5_FD_187436 | JGI IMG/M metagenome (GOLD analysis project Ga0209710, IMG submission 187436) | Marine microbial communities from western Arctic Ocean - ArcticOcean_MG_CB4_138 (SPAdes) (version 2) | ecosystem: Environmental > Aquatic > Marine > Oceanic | place: Arctic Ocean...
GTGTGTTTGATGTGTATTACTTGCTCATACTTTTTAGTTGGGCCTTTCCAAGTTACTCGAAATCTTTTCCGCCCCCTCACAACTCGCGCCGCGCCGCACGAAGCCCACACGTGTCGCGATGTCCTCCGACGTTGCCGACGTTGTGGAAGCTCTAAAGTGCGATGCTAACGCGGGCGAGGCCATCCCGGGCCTTCTCAACGGCATCGTCGTCACGCACGTTCTGAGATCCGAGTATTTCGACGATCCCGGCGATCTCGCACGGCTGCCAGCGGTGAGCCGCGCGATGCGCGACGCGGTGGCTGCGACGGGGCTTGTGTTTAATGAGCTTGATGAATATCGTGCCTTAAGGCTCGGATGTTTAAGCGAATTGCAGCGCCTGCAACGGCAAGGTCGTCTGTCGCGTCGAGAATTCCTTTGTCAGGCAGCGGCGAGGAGCGGACAGCTCGAAGAGTTGAAGGCGTTGCGCGAGAACGACACACCGTGGGACACAGATACGTGCTGGAGGGCGGCGGCTGGCGGGCACCTCGAGGTGATGCAGTGGGCGCGCGAGAACGGATGCCCATGGAACGCAGAAACGTGCACGTCTGCGGCACAGGGCGGGCACCTCGAAGTGCTGCAGTGGGCGCGCGCAAACGACTGCCCGTGGAACGAGGGGATGTTCTTGGTGGCGGCGACGGGCGGGCAACTCGAGGTACTGCAGTGGTTGCGCACGAACGGCTGTCCTTGGAATGCAGACACGTGCTCGGTGGCGGCGACGGGCGGGCATCTCGAGGTGCTGCAGTGGTTGCGCGCGAACGGCTGCCCGTGAAACGAGAGTACGTGCTCGTGGGCGGCGGGGGGCGGGCACCTCGAGGTGCTGCAGTGGTTGCGCGCGAACTGCTGCCCGTGAAACGAGAGGACGTGCTCGTGGGCGGCGGGGGGCGGGCACCTCGAGGTGCTGCAGTGGGCGCGCGCGAACGGCTGCAATTGGGACGAGGGGACGTGCGAGTTTGTGGCGAAGTGCGGAGGAAACGAGGACATTGTTGAATGGGTGCGCATGTGTAAAATTAATGAGACGTTTCGTCAACACGTAGTGATAAGCGAGTAGAGACGTAGAGACCAGCGTGCGATTGTAGACGCGAGGTTTTTTGCTTTTACAATGAACCCCTCGTCACTCCGATTTTTTGTTTTTCGTGCAGCCCTTCGTTCCACACCGACGCCGCGCATTCCACCTCACGCGCCAGCCGTGCGCGTCGCTCTGCACGCCGATGGCGCCGTGCCTCCCCTTGCGCAGAGCCGCTTCGCGCGGCTCCGGCGTAGGCGCGAGTGCCGAACGCGTCGGCGCTGTGCACGGCGCTTTCGTTCCCCACGCTGCAACCAACCCGGGCGCGCCCACGTCCGCGCCCTTAGGCCACGACCTCCGCCACCGAGGTGCACGCGCGTCCGCCGAACCAACGGACTCCTCCGGCTCCTCTTCCCCGCCCTCGCCGTTTGCGCACCTACGGGACGTGTGGGAGATTGACACCCTGCAAGTCGAGGGAAGCGAGGGCGGTGAGTCGGAGCCGCGGGACGGTGTGAAGAACAAAAACAAGACACAAGACCCACTGCGCGTGGTCGTCGCCGCCGAGTCCGCACGCACCAGGCTGTTCGCCACCGGCACGGCTCTCCGCGGGGACCCGTTCAGCCAGAAGACGCAAGTTGTGGCGAGCAAAGCGCTTGCCTCGCGAAAAAAAAATACCCTGGTGTGTGACCCGGTCGGGGAAGGGAAATGCGACAGCAGCGACGACGAGTCGGAGGACGAGACGACGGACGACGAGACGCAAAAAAACCCTTCAAAACTCCAAAAGCGCGTCGACGCGTCGGCTCGCAAAGCGCAGCTAAACGACCACGCCTCCATCGACCACCGGGACCGTGCGTCCATGCATCAGCACGTCTTGGGGCTCACTTTGAACGAGAACTCGGGCGCTTTTGATAGGGACGACCCGGTTGACGAAACCGCGATGGTGCGGCGCATGGAACTTTCGCTTAAGGCGACGCTTCTTTGGTGCGCGTCCGCGTTTCGCGAAGACGAGGCCTTTGCCGAAAAGAAACGAAACGCGCTCGCGTGTGGCAAACAGTCTCCGAAAAACCCACCCTCGCCCCCGCTAGGGACGCACCTCATTCGACGGTGCGCGCTGGACTCAACACCGCGGACGCTGGATCTTTACGTCCAGGACCAGTGCTCGTACATCTACGACCACGCCGTGCGCACGGTGGACCACTTCATCGACGGCAAACGGCAGGTGAGTTTTTTTTGCTTTTTTAAAGCAGTCGCACGACTGTTTGCCGGCTTTGGAAGACTGTTTGCCTCGGCAACAGTTGCGAGTACTGGTAACAGTTAAAAGTTACAAGTACTCATACACAATACGAAGTACTCCCTCGACTTCGAACCGAGAACCTCCACCTCCACGCTAACCGTGACTAACCACCTCTCCAACTTTTTACTCTGACTGTTTACCCCCACAACGCTGTGTTCACAGCAAACGCGCGCGTCTATGAAAATCGCGCTGGCGCCGACCGCGCTCGCGGACGGCGGCGCCGTGATGGTTACGCTTTGCGCACCGGGGCCGTTCGTGTGGGACAAGGTGGACACAACGAAGAGTGATGGGGGGGATGGAGGTGAGACGAAAGAACCGGAAAAGGAAAACGAAGAAGGCGTTTCGGATCCGGATTCCTTCGAAAATAACGCCGACGCGCGGTCGGTCCAAACCTCCGAGTCGTCCGACTCCGAGTTTGTCGTCGTGAGTCCGCCCGCTTCCAAAAAACCTTCGCAGGCGGCGCCTCCGTTCGCGGACGGCGTCGCGTCCGATTCAGAGTCCGCCTGTGATTCAGACGCCTCTGAGTCGCACTCCTCCTCCACCGAATCGGACGACTCACGAGGTCACCACGACCAACTCCCGCCTTGGACCAGGCAAGGCAGTTACATCGAGCTCGGTGGGTCGTCAGGGCACCCCGATTACTTGAAGCGGGTGCAAAAGCCGGAACGCGAACCCGAGGTGTATAAAATAACGATGCCCAGTTTGCGGTTCGAGGGTTTCGTGAAAGGCAGGCCTGTTGCGAGGTTCACGGGAAGGTTACAGCTGGAGTGTCCGCAAACAGGCTTGGTTTCAGTGTTACATTTCAAACCCTACGACGCGCAAGTGCGTTTGTGTTTCACCAAATCCCACGACTGTTTGCCCATACAAGACTGACACTTTTATTTTACAATCGCAGTTCGCGGTGGCGACGGGGGTGCGGTCCAACGTCGTCGCGGGGTCGATATTTTCAAAAGAAAACGGAACCGTTCACAAAGTGCTGTGCGGCACCACCGAGGGTGACGTGGAATCGCTGGGGGTTGAGCCTGGGTGCGCGGGAGGGGGGGAAAGCGGCGTAACCACCTCGACCACCGAAGCACCGCACGTCAGTCTGATCATTCGGGGTATGTCTCCGTACCACAACGCGACGAGGGGCGGGTTCGACGCGAGGTCACCCTTGTTTGCGCCCGGCGCGGCGACTTTGAAACGGTTTTGGCACGCGGTCGTGGTACGTGTTGGGGCTTTCCCAAATCCAGGCACACTGTGGAGGCCTGATGACGGGTGAGTGTGTGCTCATACACAGTACGAAGTACACCCATACTCAATACTCAAGACTGACACTTTTCGTTCACACTCACCCAGGACGCGATGCACGCGAAGGACCTGAGGGAACCCTTGAACTCGGTGAAGTACGAATTACTGCAGCCGTTACGGACGTGCGCGGCGAAGCTCGTTCTGGGCGACGACGCGAAGTACATCGGGGCGGTTGGGAAAAAAAAGAAAGAGAAATCAGAAAAAGTAGACCCCGAATCCGAAAAGAACCCCGACGAAGTAGGTCGCCGCATGCGGTACGAGTTCGCGTTGCTGCTCGCCACGGCGCTGCCAAACGACGCGCCGCCGCCGTTGCCGCGGTTCTGGGACCCGCAACCCACGCGGCGAATGCGACGCTAACGGGGTGTTTTTTCGGTGATTTCGTCACGGAAGGAACGCGGACGCGCGCTGAAAAAGGCGTTTCGATCGCCGTCGACTTGCTTAAGGCCGTTGATCAAGAAAAAAGAAGGAACACGGGTAGTGGTGACTTGTAATCAATAGATCAGGAGTCACTTGAAATAAAGTCCGTGAAGTAGTCTGGTTTTAAAAGAATTGGAGACGTTTCACAAACGTCTCGCCGTTTACTTCCCCGCCTCCGCCAGCGCCTTGTTCACCGCCGCGGCGACCCCGCCCGCGTCCTTGATTCCGTCCAAAGCGTCGTTCAGCGCTTTCATCCCGTCAAACTCCAGGGCGCCGCACAAATCCTCAACCTTGTCCTCTCCCGGGTACGAACCGTCCCCCGCTCCGCGCGCCGCGTTTTCCCGCAAACGCGCCTTTTCCTTCCTCAAAGCCTTCTTTTGTTTTTCCAACTCCTTCTTCGCCCCGACCTTGTCCAGCTTGGCTTTCTCTTCCGCTAGCTCCGCCGCCGCGGCGGCTTCAGCCGCCGCCGCCGCAGCCGCCGCCTCCGCTTCCCGCTTCCCCGCGCCTTTCGCCAGTTTCTTCGCATCCTTCGCGTCCTGCTCTTCCTTTCTCGCCAAAATCACCCGCGGATCGCAATCCTCCGCGCTCCCTAAGAAAACCTTCGTGCGCTTGACGTCCATCTTCTTCTCGTCCTCCCGGAGCTTTTTGTTCTTCTTCTCCGCTTCTCTGCGCTGCCACCGGTCGTCTTTGCTCTCCGCGTCGTCCTCCTCTTCGTGAGGGAACTCCCTCCATGATTTGAACTTTGCCCAGAACTCGTACATCTTCCGCACCTCGGCGTACGGCGCCGCCGGGTCTTCGTTGATGAACGCGAAGGCGTCGCCCTTGCCGTCGAAAAACTTGGCCAGCTCCTTCAACGCGGGGATGGCTTTTTTGAAAAAGTTGCTCCCGTCTTCTTTCAGGGTGGGTAACTTCGTGGTGGGCGCATCAACGCTGTCGTACTCCCGTCTGCGCTTCGCATCCGTCAAAACCTCAAACGCCTCGCCCAGGTTCTTGAATCTCGCCTCCAGCTTCTCCTTGTCCTCCTCGCTCGCCTGAGTAATAAAAGAAAGTGTCAGTCTCGTATGGGCAATCAGGGAGGCGGAATGTGGTGATTGGGAAACACTTACCTGCGCGATGCCGCACTTATCGGGGTGCAGCATCAGGGACCTGATTTTGAAGTTCGCCTGAACTTGTTCAACCGTGGCTTTGAACCGCTCCCTCCCAAGGCCCATGACGTCGTAATGATCCAGAAAAAGCTTGCCCTTCGGACCCACCTGGATCGGGTCTTTCGGGCCTTTGTAGGATGGGTCGTTCGTCTGGTCGTTCGGGTCGTCGCTTAAAGAACCGAGTGAATCACTCGAAGCGGCTTTGGAAAGCGAGTTGTACGACTCTGCGGCTTTCAACGCCGCGACCCGTTTGTTCTGCTTGGCGACGATTTGGTCGTCTGTTTTTACGGGGCGTGGAAAGGGGGAGGTGTCAGTGTCAGTCAGAGGCGTGAGGGGATCGATCGAGACGCGAAAGGAGACGAAAAAAAAGCAAAGCGTGGCGGCGGCGAAACGGCGGTGCTTGCCTCTGCGATCGAGGTCGCGGTGAGTGACGTGATGAGCTCAGGAAACCGCCAACGTACCCGTAATAAGACCGCGCACGCGCATGCACTTCTCGTGGAACTTCCGGCCCGCGGGTTCCGCGGTCATGCGTCCCAAGCCGGGCAAAGGCGACGCGCATTGGCCGACGACTTCGGCGCCGCCCGCGGGAACTTTCGATTTGTCGTAGTCGAGACACAGCGTGTGCATGCTTTCAGTAAACGCCTCCATGGTGTTTCGGGTGTGGTAGCGGTCAAGAGATGACACGGCAACAAAATCAACTCGGGTCCGACGGCAAGAGCGTGTACGTGACTTTGGAGCGGCTTCCGCGCGCGTGCGGATGTGACCAGGCACGCGATGGCCGATTGGAACATCACTGTGCTTTTTCGGGCCGCCGTTTTCCGAGCTGCAGACTGCAGCAGACTGCAGAATTTTTTTTCGCTTTAGAGGTGGAATAGTACCTCGATTTTGACTTCATTTGTCGTACACACTCCGCTACGCCATCGCTCCCGAATCAATCCCCACTCCCCAAAAACTTATGCTCTACTGCACCACCCTGCCAACCACCATGTCCCCGTCCGCGCACCGTTCGCTGACAAAAATGAAGTTGGGTTCGTCGAACTCGGACGGTTCGAAGTTCAACACGTGTGTTGCGCCCACGAACCGCGCCCAGATCGCGGCGGCGAAAAAAGTGGCCCCTTTTTCCCCTTTTTCGGTTTCTTTCGATTCGATAAACCCCCACGTCCCTCCTCCCCACGGCGTTTGCAGTTCCCCGTTCGCATTGAACGCGAACGGGGTGACACTTCCCCAACTCCAGTCCCTGTGGACCCTGAAGTGGCGGCCTAGTTGGTGCGCGTCTTCCTCGTGAGGCTCCGCCTTTTTTGCGTCTCGCAACTGTTCGGAATCGCCGGCGCAAGACGCGCCAAAGGCTTGTTTCGCTTGATTTTCTCCTTTCTGATCTCCCCGCCCTTCGCCGTCGCTCCACCCGCTCAGCGCCTGTTGCTCGGCTTTGACGTAAAACCTACGCAAACTGGAACCCCGCGCCACGGCTTCGTTGGGGTGAAACGAAAAACTCACCGCCACCGGGGTGTGTTCTTTGGCGTTTCGCCAGAAAAGTGTCAGTACTGTATGGTCAAACAGTCGGCGGGATTTGGGAAAGGCCCAATTACTTTACCTTTTCGGTCTTTCAGCTTTCCGTCTTTGCGCAAAAAACGAAAAACGGTTTTCGAGTTTGCGAAACACAGGTAATTCAAGGTGCGCTTCACCACGCCCGGCGCGACGTACCCGCCCTGGGACGGCAAATAAAGCAACTCGTTGAAAGCGAGTTGTTCGAACTGCTTTTCGGTGAGGTTCTTTTTGGAACTCGCATCGGCAGGGTCGAGATTCGCCATGGAATAGGGTTTGGTGGCGCTGCCTACTGTAGTGCCGCTGCCTCCTGAGTCCATCTCACCCGAAACCAAGTTTTCTTCACCTAAAAACCACCGCAAACGCCGCGCCAACAAACTCGCGAACGTAACGCTCTCCGCCGTCGCGGCGAACCGCACGAACGCCACGTCGCTCGCCACCACCCGCCCCCCGTGACAGTACCGACTCCAGTCCATCGCCGGGTCATCAACGACGTGGTCGTACCCGTACGACGTGGTGTCGTCCCAGCCGGAGGATAACGTCTGGACGTCGGCGTCTTTAAAGAAAAACCCGGACGGGTCTTTCAGTAGGACCGTGGTCGGGTCCGTGACTAAAAGGTCGTACCCGTCGGCCAGGATAAAAGTGGCGACGTACCACTTAAGCAACGTTACTGACGTGCGTAACGGCGATGTGCGTGGAATACCTTTGGAAGCATCCTGCGTAGTGCCAGTCTCAGCGCCGTGCGCCGCGTTCACGACCACCGTCGCGGCGACGCCAAAGTCGCGGGCGAGTTTTTTAACCGCGAAAGCGTTGGTCACCACCAGCGTCTTTTCTGATAAACCCAAGCGACGAATTCCGTGTTCCAGCAGCGACGTGAACGCGGTCACGGACCTCGCGCAGTAGCCGTCCACGGTTACCAGAATTAACTCGGCGCTGTTTGGGTTTAATTTGTTTAATTTGGCGCACACCGCCGATGCGAGAAAATCAAAATCCTCCGACAAAGATTCAGTTTGCGTTTCCAACTTTTCGCAAAAAATACCCTTGCGCCCCACGCGGTGCGGTTCGTACTTCGCGCTCCGCCCTGACCCATTCAGCGGCTCCACGGGCGCGCAGTGCTGCGGCGAATCGGTACCTCCCGCTTTTTGCGAAGACTGTTTGCCCCCCCAAACCCCGCCCGAGCCTTCCGTCCACTTTTTCGACCCCACGATGGCGTCGTTGACGTTCGCCTTGGCGTCTTTTTCCAACCGCGCGACGGTTTTCAAATTTGAATCGCACCCGACCACACACCCTTTCGCGAGCTCTTCTATTCCAGTAACACCGTTAGATTTGTCTCCGTTGTAGTACGCGTACACGCGTTTCATTTTAAACGCCTTGTCCGTGTGGTAGTTTGAATGCATGGCGATCGGTGTGTGTTTTTCTTTACGCAAGTTGGGGGCGTGGCGAATGAACCTGTCGTTGTGCACGAAAAGGGTCAGTCCCGAGTGGCACCAAGTGTCTTGTGTGGGGGTTTGGGGTCCGAGTAAACAGCGCACTTAGCATAATCGGGCCGAACAGTCGTGATTGTGATGTATGTAGTAACTACGTAATCACGGGGGGACAACCGGCAAACGTAGGTGCCTGGCGGTTTCGGGAAAGCCCCAACACGTACCGGAACATCACCTTGCTGTTCACGAAGCAAAGCGGGTGCAGCACGCGCACCGTCGCGCCGCTCACGCGAACGTTGTCCCGCGACGCGAACCAAAGCTCCAGGTTGTACCCGGCCTGGTCCCAAAGGTTCTGCTCCGTTGCCATGCGGTGCGCCATGGTGGTCATCAACCGGGAAGACGCTTGGGTGGCCATGACCAGCCACATCCCGGAATTCAGCGCCGCGACGCGGAACGAAAGCGCGTGTTTTCGCCCCGAATTTAACGACCGGCCGAGGCTGGCGTCGTCCACGGTTTCGAAAAACCCAAACGCGGAAGAAGCGTCCCACCCGTCGGACATTGATTCCACGTCGCTGTCCCGGTACAGAAACGGGAACGGGTTGCGCAGGTACGCCACGTCCGTGTCCGTGAGCAAAACGGAACACCCGCGGTCCACGAACTGTTTCACGATTCCAAACTTTTGTGCGGAGACTTTGTGCGAGCCTTGGGCGTCGTTTTTTACGCGGTAACTCGCCACGCCTTTTCTGTTCTTTAGCTTGTCGTGCAACGCGTCATCCAGGGCTATGATCACGAAGTTTTCAATGCCCAAAGAAACGATGCCGTCGATGAACTCGAAAATACCAGGCGCGCCGCTGTTGGCAACGGCGGCCAGTACTTCGCGGTTGATCGCAGTTTTCCTTAATATTGCGCACAACTCGGCGTGGCCTTCGCAGTTTTTGGGCCAGTTTCGGTCGTCCGGTTTGGCGATTAAATCCAACTTTCGCGGACGCAAACCAGCCCTCGCAGGCTCGGGGTCACACCCGGTGAACCGTTTAAACGGGTCGGGGTAGGTTATATGTAGCGGTTTTTCCAGGTCGGCGAAGAAGGCGGAGGTTTCGTCGACGGCGACGCCGGTGTTGCCGGTTATGAAATCGATTTGTGTGGCGTCGTCGTCGACGCTAACGTCTACGTCCACGTCGTGAAAAAGAGCGTCTTTGCTTTCCTTCGCGCGCGTAGCGTCCACCGCCTTTTTCTCGTACGAAAACAACTTGGTTTCCCATCCTGTTGAGTCGTGCTCAGCCAAGAAATGGCCGTCGCCAGCCACGTCGCGAACCGATTGCCCATCGCGGTGAAACGGGTTGCTTTCGTGTTTCCTGGACAGGTCGTCCCAGTGCCCTCTCAACGCGGCGAGAAACAAACCGAACGCCAAACCCGCTAAGACTGGTTTCGTCACCGAACGCATCGTGTTTGTTCGTGACCGTAACCCTACTTACTTACTAAGTAAACCGTAAGTAACCTTCCTTAGTTACTACTAACTAACCCCCGGGGTCCCTTACCGTTTACCAACCGTGCTGGACACGATTCCCTCGCAGTACGCCACCGCCCACTCGCTGGTGTTGACGAATGAAACGAAAAAACCGCGCGCGGATTCGTGCGGGATCTTGTGCGGATGAATCGTGATCACCCCGGCGCGTTTGCCCACCCCGATCAGCGCGCCGATCAAAACCGCTTGCGACACGACCGTCCCCAGGGACGGGAAAAGGCCCATGGGGTTTGGCGGGGTGAACCGCGCGTGTGTTGGTTGTTGCGTGTGCGTGCGCGGAGCCGAGTGGGGTCATCTCAGATTCTCGCCAAAAAGAAAAATCCCCTGAGCGGTCCAGGAGCGGACGAATTTAAGAACCCTAGTTTTGAGAAGACATCCACGGCGTCCCGGTGGCACAGCGGCGGGCGCTCGCGTTGGCGAGACGGCTTGTTTCACGCGACGCACGGCGGCGACTGTGTGACGGTTCGCGTTCTGTGTTTACGATGTCCAGCGATGACGAGTCGTCGTTCTACTCCGACCTGCAAACGGAAGATGGAACGTTCAAGTTTCTGGTGAATGGGATTTGGAGGGTCAGTGACAGCGGGTTGACGTTGGGCAACGTCCGCCCGGCGGACGCCAACGCACCGGGGTTTGAATTCCAGGCGTGCACTACGGGTGAGGTCGACGAGGCCTTCCATGCCGCGCGAAACGCGCACAAGCTGTGGGCGAAAACGCCGTTACACAAACGCGCGTCTCTTTTACACGAAGTCGCGCGCTTGATGCGGGCGCACTGTGAACCGATGGCGAGCGCGCTGGTCACCGAAATTGCGAAACCCCAAAAGGACGCCACCACGGAGGTCACACGAAGCGCCGATTTGATCGACTACGCCGCGGAGGAGGGCGTGCGGTCGCTTGGGGTGGGCCAACTCCTGACCTCCGATTCGTGGACAGGCGCGAACAGGGACAAGCTGTGTTTGGTGTCCAAAGTCCCAATAGGCGTGGTGCTTTGTATCCCCCCGTTCAACTACCCGATCAACCTTTGTGTATCGAAAATCGCCCCCGCGCTAATCGCGGGGAACGCGGTGGTGATAAAACCGCCCACGCAAGGAACCGTGGCGGGGCTGCACGCGGCGGAGTGTTTCCGAAAAGCGCTGCAGAAATGCGGCGCGCCGGCGGGATTGGTCAACGTCGTTACTGGGCGCGGGTCAGAAATCGGGGACTACCTCACCACGCACCCGCTGGCGAACTTGGTGTCCTTCACGGGCGGTGACACGGGGTTACAAGTGGCGAAAAAAACAGGCATGGTCCCACTGCAGATGGAGCTCGGCGGGAAAGGTACGTAGACTAGTGTGTATTGGGGCTTTCCTAAATCCAGGCACACTGTTTGCCGGGGTAAGACTGACACTTTTCGTAACAACAAAAGACGCGTGTCTCGTGTTTCCCGACGCCGACCTGGACCTGGCCGCGGCGGCGATAGTCAAAGGCGGGTTCTCGTACTCCGGGCAACGGTGTACTGCGGTGAAGTTAGTGTTGGCTTTTGAGGAAATAGCGGACACTCTTATCGCTAAGGTTGCTGCTAAGGTAGACAAGCTCACCGTGGGACGACCTGAACACAACTGCGACGTGACCGCTTTGGTGAGTAAAAAGAGCGCGGATTTCGTGGAGGCCCTGGTGAACGACTCGGTCGAAAAAGGCGCCACGCTTTGCCAGCCGTGGCGACGCGAAGACAACCTGGTGTGGCCTGTACTTGTGGACCACGTCACCGCGGAAATGCGGCTAGCCTGGGAAGAACCCTTCGGCCCGGTGGTGCCCGTGATCCGGGTGTCCTCGGAAGAACATGCCCTGCGGTTCGTCAACGAGTCGCGATATGGGTTACAAGGGTGTTTGTTCACGAAAGACGTGGACCGCGCCATGCGCGTGGCGGATTTAATGGAAACCGGCACCGTGCAAATCAACGGCCCGCCGTCCCGGGGGCCGGACCACTTTCCGTTTCAAGGCACTCGGGATTCGGGAATCGGGAGCCAGGGTATAATTCACTCCATAGCGATGATGACAAAAACAAAAAGCGTGGTGCTAAACCTGGCGAAGCCGAGCTACGCGACGTAGTGTAGGGACTAATCAGGGTGACGAGAGCCCAGACTGTTTGCTCATAGCCTCACGATCCGATGAGTCGATTCTTACGCGGAGTCTACTTGTTGCTGCTAAGGGAGTGAATACAAGGGGGTAAATAAATACGAGAAGAAGAAGCTCCCTGAGTGAATACCTTCAAGGTCACATACTTGTAAGAAACCCCGAGGCCCGGAATCGAACAGTGATCGTACATCTGAAACCCCCGCGCCGGAATCGAACCGTGAGGATACATCTATCTACACTGGATACTAGCCATCTATGCACACTGTATACTAGCCGTACTACCCAGTCTCCCAAAACTACACCCCACCGAACCGCAGCTTGTCCAGGGCGCTTTCGCGAAACGCATCCGTCATTATTCGGGTCACCTTGAATTGCGTCACCGCGGTTTTTCCCGTCGCCTTCGCGTGCGCGTGTGCGTTTTGTCGCCCGTGTTCACAGCACTCGTACGCGTTGCCTTTGGTTTCTATTTTCAGTAATACCCTTGGGTGTTTTTTCGCGAGCAACCCGGTGGGAAACCCTGCCTGTAACGCCCCAGCCGAGGTGTTGAACGCGAAGAAACACTCGTCAAGTGGGGGCCACTGCGACCCGCGTCGCGCTACGTACGTCTTTCCTATCTCGTACGTCGTGTTCACCCCGGCGAAGATGGAGACGAACTTGTTATCAACACAAGCCACGACTTTAAACAGAACCCGAGGCGTGGGGAAGTGCACGCACCGCCAGTTGTTCGGGATTTGGAACGTGGGGCGCGTGCTAAAGGCGCGGTCATCCACGATCTGCGCGATTTGTGTCGCGACCTCATGTTTTAACCGGCGCGTGGTTTCTGCAACCTCGGTTCGCGCCACCACACGCGCCACCACAGCGAGCCGCGCCTCAGAGTTCAACCGGCGCATCGTGGAGTAATCATCCTCGTGAGGAGCCAACCTTCCGGGGTGGGCCGTGCGGGTGGTCATCCGGTAGAGACGCGACGCCCGCGCGCGCGTCGGAAATGCGCAGGTCGGCACGAAGAAAAGCAAAGCTGTTTCGTGACTCGAGTTCTTCGTCCCCGGCAGGCAATTTGTTTAGAAGCATCTTTTGGAAGCTTTTTACGTGTCCCGTTTTTGCGCAAAGATACCAATTCGTCAGCCATTTGAATGCGTAAGCATCACATAAAAACCTTGTCTGCGCGTTGTCAGCGTCGTCGGAAACTCCCGGGTCAACGGCAAATAAGCGAAAGACTCAAGAAAGACTCCAAGACCGACGAGACCAAAAAGCGCCACATATGTCTGTTTAAGTCTCGAACATGTCTCCACATGCAGCATCGCGAGGAGGCCGCCATAAACGCGCGCGCGTACCTTATCCCCGCGCTTGCGAAAGATCGCGAAGCCTTTAAAGGTCTTCGCGCTCTCCCTCCCCCCCTCTGCCGCTTTTGGTCGCCGCGCGGGCCTTCGTTCCCCGTGCCCCTTTCGCGGGGCCTTTTCGACGTCCCCGATTCGGGCCGATCATGTCACCAACGATGTCACCGAAGTCCCTCCTCCTCCGCGCGCTCGTGGTGGCGACCGCTTTGGTCGCGACCGCGCACGGGTTGCAGTGCACCGCGAAGATGAAGCCCGTCGCTATTGACACCGAGGACGAGAACGGTGGCGTCGCGCGCACGTCGTTCCTGTACGTCGAGGTGGAGTCCAATACCCAAATCACGCTGTCACCCCAGGTGTGCCCCGACGGAACGATCCCGCCGTTGAAGGTTTACGAGATGGAATTTGTGGCTAATTCCGAGTACATGTACTGCCCCCCGGATTATTCTGACACGTGGGGAAGCCAAACGTCGGTGTGCGTGATGGAAGACGCACCGGCTGAGTACGACGACTTCCTGGCCAGCCCCGCTAAGTACGCGTGCATGAAAGTCACGACCACGTCGACGAATACCGGCGGTGGCGGTTCGTCCACAAGCGCATGGACGAACACCCAGTGCCAGATCCACGAAAACAATTGGAGCGACAACATATGCTGCCCCCCCGACAAAACCACGCTGTTTTACCGAAGGGCCACGGAAGAGGAGAACCAAAACCACAACGGGGACCCTTCCAGCAACCCGCGGCTGACGCTCGGACGGTGCACCGCCGCCATCTTCACCGAGCTCTACGGTAACGACGTGGACCCCACCACCATGCCGTTCGACACGAGCGACATGACGACGCCCTCGGCGACACTGCGAATGGACGGCCAGGACGGAAGAGACGGTCCGTTCACGATCAAGGACGTGTACACGAAACTAGGCGACCGCGCGAAAACCGTGCTGCGCGATTCCTTCTGGCCACAGCTGATGTCGGTGGACACCGCCGTGTCCGTGACCGGGGTTACCGACTATTCGGAGTCCGAAATCGTCGCGTATCTCGACGCGCTGACGTTTTCCGACTGGGACTGTGGCGAAATCGAAAACCCAAACCCCGAGGACTGCGTGCAAACGCAAGCCACGGTGGCGAGCGCGGGCGGCGCGTCCTTCGGCGGGTTCACCGCCGGCGATCGCGACTCGTGCCAAATCGACTTCCCCGGCATGGACGCGGGGCAACTTTCCAACGTTCTTAACCAAATGATGTGGGGATACAACACCGACAAGTCCGCCATGGCCAGCGCGCTGACTTTCAAGTACAAGAGCTGCAACGCCGCGCTGACGTATCCGTCCACGCTGGGTAAGTATTTCCCATTTACCACATTCAGCCTCCCTGATCGGCCCGATTACCCTGACTGTTTACTCATACACATTACGAGAGACTGACTTTCTTTTTTATCGTATCAGGAATTCCCCCCCTCGCGAGGGATAACATCGCCGGCTATTTCGCGAGTTTCCACAACGACCCCGTGCCCGGGAACAACCAGATTCGTTCCGCCATGAAGCGCACCGGGTTTAAAAGTGCGGTTTCCAAAAACGTGTCCGGCGCGTGTTCACTGCTGGTTACCCTGGTCGACGTTCCCCTGATGGTGGACCCCGAACAGCTCGTTTCCGTCGACGGGGTCGCCTTCGCCGACCTGAAATCAATCTACGCGTACGTACCGGACGCGTACGTGGCGCTGGACGCGTTCACCGTGCTGGCGCGAACCACCGGGATCGTACCCGGCCCAACCGCCGCGTTCACGGTTGTCACCAAAAACACCGCCACGGAAGCGCTCTCCACGTTTACCAACATCACCGCGACGTACGTATTGGGCCTTTCCCAAATCCTGACACACTGTTTTCCGATTATCCAAAGTAATTACGTAATACACGCGGCCCGAAAGACTGACACTTCTCTTTTACAATCTCAGGTCGGGGGCGTACTCGTCCCTCAAGAAGAAACTCGACGCGAGGAACGATCAGCGGTGGGACAAAAACTTCGCGTGCGGCGGCATGGACAACGACCGCGTGGGCGGGAAAATAAAGGTACGTATTTCCCAATCACCACGTTCCGCCGACTGATTGCCCATACAATACTGACACTTTCTTTTTTATCTCCCAGCTCAACGACAAGACCTTCACCCGGCCCGCCGAGTACTCCGTCGCCGCGCACGTCGACGGCAGCGGAGGCCGGGACGCCGCCATCGCGGGCATGAAGGACGATAGTTTAAGCTTTGCGTATTTCCTCGGTTCGCGATCACTGGAAACCGGGCAGTACTCCAGCGCGTTTGAGTACGAAAACCAACTGTGGGGGGGCCCGGAGGGCGCCGCGCTCACTGCGGCTGATTTCGAGGGGTGCGTTTTGCGAGTCGGGGAGTGCTACGGCACCGAAAGCAACGGGGGCATTCCCCTGACCAAGATGGAAAACACGTGCTCGTACGAACGCCTTGCCGAAGTCGTCGTGGCGCTCAACGCGACGATGGAGAAAACCGAAACCGGCACGATCATGACCAACTACGTGGATTACTTACAACACATGGGAACTGACGCGTGGGTGGATTGCATTTCAATCGTCACAAACTCCATGCAAGACGCGTGGGCGGAGGAGGTTCAGGAAACCACCGAGTGCGTGATTGACGACCCGGTACGTATTGTATTTCCCAAATCCCAACACCGTTTGCCGATTGTCAGGAGTGATTACTCACACACATTACGAAAGACTGAAACTTTTCTTTTACAATCACAGTGTGACTGGCAAACCATGGACCGCAGCAACGAAACCCTTGTTGAGCAGTGCAACTTCGGCACCTGGGGGTACTGCACTGACAACCCCACCAACGCGTGGTGCACAGATCCGTGCTGCAACTGGGACAAGCAAAGAACCATGTGCTGCGCCGCGAAAAACGCCACCATTTCTGTTTTCCGCCCAAAGCTGAAAACGGACGACTACGTCATGGAGTGCCTCTCCGCGGCTTTCGAGAACTCGAAAACCGTGGACCTACCCTCCGGCGACCTCGACTCCCTGAAGTGTGTGGACCCCACAGAGGCCACCGCGGCGGCTGATTTCATCGCGGGGAAACTGCAGAACCCCAAGGCGTGCATGAGCAAGTACTTGGAAGTGTCAAACATCGTTTTGGAGATCAATAAAGACTTGGAGTGCTGTTTAAGCGCGGTGGTCGGCGAAGAGAGCTGGGACAACGGGTACTCCATGAAATCCACGCAGCCGTGCGAAACCAACGACGACTGCGAAAGTGGGTCGTGCCTCATCGCGGGCGATAACGACGAAAAAGACACCCCAGTCGACGACGGTACGTATTTCCCAATCACCACATTCTGCCTCCCTGATTGCCCATGCGACACTGACACTTTCTTTTTTATCTCTCAGGCTGCGCCTGGTCCACCGCGTCGCCCACGAACCGGTGCGCCATGACGGGCAGGTGCGTATTTTCCCGATTGCAAACAGCACAAGTGCACTGTTTGCGCATACAGTGCACTCGTACTCAAGACTCAAGACTGACACTTTTATTTTTTCTCACAGCGCCGCGTCGGGCGCCGCGATCGCGAAGTGCTTGTCCCGCAGGCTCACCACGAACACCGGGGTTACGGACGAGGTCGTGAAGACCGTGCGGAAGGTGTTGGGCGGGTCGTCCAGTGCCAGCGACGCGGACGTCGGGGCCACGATCACGGACGTGGCGATTTCCCAATCCTGCATGGGCGACGGCGACGCCTGGAAGTTCGACTCGTACTGCTGGGGCGAGGAGTGCAGCGACTGCGAGGGCGACACCGAGTGCAAAGCCGCGTGTCTCGCCGTGGAGGCGTGCAACTGGAAACCAACTTCGTACAACCAAACCGCGTGTAACCTGGGTGACTGGGAAAACTGCAACGCCATGACCACGCAGGTACATATTGCATTTCCCAAATCCAGCGACTATTTGCCAAACAAGACTGACATTTTCTTTTATTTATCTCAGGCTGTTTGCGAAGCCAACACGGGTGACTACTGCCTCGGCACCACGGACTGGGGTTCGTCGGAGGATTTATCGCAAGCGGGGTACTGCTCCCCCTCCGTTCCCGCGTACTACGGCAAGTACGACGACACGTACACCTGGGATTACGATTCCTGGAGAAGCGAAAGCATGCACATCAACGACACGGTGTGCGCAACAATTGGCTCCGGAATTACCGCCACGGCGATTCCGTGGGACAAGCACTCCACGGACCCGGCGAAGCAGTGCACGTTTTCTGGCGCCAACATGAACTCGGTGAAAGACACGTGCCTTGATCAATGCACGGGCGCGTCAAACGGGTTCCAGCCCGCCGCGCGGTACCAGTGCTACAAAGAGCCAAACGCCACGACCGGTAAGTGCTCCACCACTGGGTTTTTCACCGTGCGCCAGGAGGACTGGAACTTCTACGCCCCGGAGGGGGTTTCGCGGCCCGTGTTTTGCGTCGCCGAGTACTGGGGCCCGAACAACCTGTTCGAAACGCACAGCGACCCGAACTGGGACCCGGTGACGGGCACTGGGCAGACGAACGTGGGGTGGCACGTGGTCCTTCAGGGCGACGGCACCAACTCAGACGTCACCGCCGGCACGTACAACCTGGTTGGCACGGATTGGGAAGCCATCACCGGCTTTTCCTGGTGGGAGGGTCTGTCCTTCACCACAGAGGCGCAGGCGAACAAGGTGTGCACGGACACCGCGATCGGGGCGTCGGTTAGGGAAGTCGACGACGGCTCGCAGGAGTGCTACGATTCGCGGTGCTGGTTCGACACCACGGGCGGTAACGCCGTGACCAACCAAAACGATTGCAACACCGCGGCGGTAGCCGCCTCCGGCACAACCGACGGTTTCGACACGGAGTGGAGAACTGACATGGGCGGTGCCGCGAACGGCGTTTGCTCGTTTGTGAATTACCACATCCGCGTTGGTCCGTCCAACGCGGCGGACAAGTTCGACAGGTGGAGCAAAGGCCCGACGGCGACGACGAATTTCAAAACCCTGTGCGACGCGCAGTCGGGCGCCACGTTTTACGTCGGCCGGCGATTCCAGGAGGGCGTCATGGACACCAGCGCCAAGTGCGACGCGCAGTACTGCAACATCGTGGGCAAGTCGCAGGATGTGGACACCGCCACGTGCACCAGTTTGGGCGGCGTGTGCAAAACACGGGGATTGGGGTGCGGCGGGTGCCGTAAGCCGTCGACGAGCGAAGTCACGACGCCGCTGAGCGGCATGTGTTACAGCTCGGGCGTGCAATCATCAGGGGATTGCAGCGGCGTGTACGCCAATTCCCTAAAGCTGTGCCGTTTCGACGACGTGACGTCGTTTGGCGAGTGCAACTCCCCGAACAAGTGGCTCACGTGCGAGAACATCGACGACGCCGTTTGCGGCGCGACTAACCCGTCGACGGTCGCGAGCGCGACGACGCTTCACGGGTACGCCTCCGCGTTTCTGGGGTGCAAGGAAACCAAGGAAAAGACGTTTTGCAAAACGCAAGAGCAGTGCGAAACCGAAACCGGTGCGTGCTCGTCGCACTGGGGGCCGCAGCTGAAAGGCGAGATGTGCACGTGGAACAACACTGACTACACGGAGACGTGCGTTACGTACGACGACGTGTGCGTGACCGATAAGTTACCCGGGACTTGGGAGTGTTTAGGGCACACTTGTGTCGGGAACCCGAACACGCAGAACCAGACTTACTTCACCACGAACAGCACGGGTCACAGCGTGGAGGTCACGGAGACTTACTGCTGGGACGAGAAGAGGGAAAGCGTGAACCACGACCAGTGCGTTGATTACTACGTCGAAACCAAGTCCGCGTGCGACGCCGTGGCCGGGACGTGGCTAAGCACGACAATCGCGTCACAGGAGTCGTTCTGCACATCCGCCAAGACGTGCGTTGGCGGTCGCACCGAAACCGGGTGGACGGGTGAACGCGACGCGACCCAGTGTTTGCTTTGCGGCGGGCGAATGGTGTCCGAAAGCAGCTGGATGGCTGGCACCTGGGTCGACCCCGCGATGGTCGCGAGCGGCAACCTCTGGCAAGCCAGGGCGTACGCCGCCGGCGTGAACGCCTGGTCAGGCCGAATCGACCGCTGGCGCGTACAAGATCTGCTTCAAAGCGTGGAGCAGTCCTTGAACGAAGAGGCGTACTCGGTGTTTGCGCGGTGCCAGTACGGCCAGGTTGGCGAATCCCTTGAGCAGCTGGCGAGCGTGTGCAGCGGCCTCGACCTGACCAACAGGACCAAGGTGCTTGACAAGGCGTCGACGCTGTTGAACAACATGACCGCGTTTAACGGCACGGCGATGACCATCGGTAACCGGGAGGAAAGCAACTTGGAAACAAGCGCGAACTCTACGAACGGCGACGCGTCCTACACCGTGGACACCGCCATCGTGCGCGTCACCACGGACAACACCACGCTGGCGGCCATATGTCTAGGGACGTTTTCGGCTCCCGACGCCGCCGTCGAGGATACGTCGAACAGCACCAACACCACCAACTCCAGCGCTCGTCGCCGCAAGCTGCAAGCCGCTTCGCCTCAAGTCGTCTCGACTCGCCGCAAACTCACGCAAGCAGAAACCGACGACGCGTCGCTGCAAGACGCGGGGTGCTGGAGCAAGGTGCGCAACGCCGACGGGGTTCTCGTGGGACAACTGCTCGGCGACTGCATGCAGGTCACGTTAGGGGTGGGGCAGCAGCTTCTGGATGGCATACGGGCTTGTTTGAAAACGAAACCGGAACGTCCGTTTGGGGAGGGGTACACCACGGATGCGCTCGTGAAACGCACCACCGTCGGCGGCGTCGATGTTTACACCCCCGTCGACATCGCTGTCGACCGCGTGGGGGCGCAAATCTGCGGCAAAATCACCGACGTCGGGTCCTTTTTCTGCCCCGCGCGAATCACCTCGAACTGGGCCACCGCCACAACCGACGTCGGCACCACGGAGTGTCCCATCGTGGACGTCATCGCGGCGGCGCGGGAAGCCGCGATCGCGCAGATCCGGCGCGAGCAACTCGCCGCGAAGGACGACGGCGTCATCGAGGGTTTGGACGAAACGTCCGGCGCCGTCGTGCTCGGCGCCATCTGCCTTTTCATTTTAATGACCTGCTGCGGGTGCGCGAGGTGGTTCGTCGTCCGCAGAAGACGCAGACGCGCCCGGGAAGACGCGCACGCGCAAGGCAAAGCCGCGCCCCAAACGCGAGACGGGCAGTGCTGCTAAGGGTTATGCGTCGTGTAACGGTAAAAGGGTTACTTTGCGTAACGGTTAAGGGTTACCTCGCGTACCTCCCTTTGTGTACCTCCCGACAACACCACCGTCGGGAGAAACAAACGCACGCACACAACTGACGCGTGGGTTCTTAAGCCGGTCATCCCGGTTCTTAAGCCGGTCATTCGGGCTCTTAAGCCTGATCCTACTACGTAACACGCACCAACAACTTCGGCGCGCCGGCGAGCGACAGCCCGCGACCGGGGCTTAATTTATAAATAAACGAGACAGGGCGGCCGTGCGGGCGAACCGCGAGGCGAGTTCATCGTGGTCACCCCAGGTGCCCTGTCCCGAAAAAAATAGAGTGTTTTAATCCACATCCATGTCACTCTTCAGTCTTCAAAAAGAAGGTCGGGAGAAAGCGAACCCGTGGGATGGTCCGCCGCCTCCCGCGTGTAGCTAGATGGTTTTGATCCATTTGGATTTTTCCATTAAAAAAGAACTGATTCGTCAGTTGTTAATTTCACGGCATCACTTTGGCAGTGCGCCCGCGATGGGTTTGAAAAAAGCGCGCTCGCCTCTCCCCCACGATGCCTCCCCCAACTCCCTGAAATCGAAACGGCAACGACACTCCATGGACCGGTACGTCTCCATGTGGGCCTCTTGTGTCGAGAAAAGCGTGTCGCCGTTGCCCGCGCCGGTGGTGGGAACGACGGAGAAGGAAAACAGGATCCGCGGGTTGCCGGACTTTTTGGAATCCGAGATGCAGGGCGAGCTTCCGCAGGCGGGGGTGTGTGGACCCTCAGCAGAAACAAAGCCACGACCCTGTTCCTCACCAAAATCCCAACCGAAACGAGTGCCCACGCCGCGAAAAGCAGCCAAAAAAGACACCCCCCCGGCGGTGCCCAAAACCACTACGGAAACGCCACACCCCGTAAACGCGTACGAACGCGAACGCGACGAGCGCATCGTGCGGAACAAGCTGATGATGGAATCGTTGCGAGTCACGTCCGCGGCGTCGGCGCTGGCCAAAGTGGCGGCGGCGAGCGCGAGTGATTCGAAGAAGGTAAAGGTATCACAGCAAAGCGCGAAACCAAGAAAACCCAAGGTAGTTCCACCACGAAGACCTCCTTCCACCCGGTCCACGCGTAACCAGGCGACGTGTTTAGACGAGGATCCAAAGTTTCAGTCGCTCGCGTTTGAAAACCCGCGCGAGTTCGGTTTCGGTTCACGAACGAAACAAAACGACGGTCCGTCCATGGAACACTCCATGAGCTGCGCGGAGTGGTGCGACAAACACAAGCTCCCGAAAGGCCCTGCCATGGACGGCATGTTCACTGGCTGGGTCAGTGAAAGCGCCGTCGCGAAACTGGGATTGGCGCCGACGAAAGAAGCGCACTGGGCCACGCACGCCGGCGCGCCCGTGAAACCGACCGGGAAGGTACGTGTGGGCAGGCTTTCCCAAATCCAGGCACCTACGTTTACAGCCCCTCTGTAACGTCCACTCATCCAAAGGAAGTGCACTACACACGGCACAAACGCACTGTGGAGGCCCGAGTACGCCCGACTGTTTACTCACGCGAGTCGCGGGAAGACTGACCCTTTTCGTGCACGCGCACAGGAAACCGCGAAAGCGTTTGCGCTGCGCATGATGACCGTCAACCCGAACGCGTACTTCTACCGGCACAACCTTCCCGGGGAAGACACAAGGCTGGGGGAGTGGGCACCGCACGAGATCGAGCACTTCGTGGCCGTCGCGAAAGAATTCGGAGCCGGGGATAAGTGGGGTTTGTTCGCGTCGCACGTCCCGCACCGGGTGGGGTACGCGTGTTCGCAGATTTACAGACACAAAATCATCCCGAACGGGTTACTTTTAGACGATACCTTCCGCGTAGACGAACGCGGCCGCGCGGTGTGGGTGGGGAAAAGCAGGAAGTAGGGATACGTAGGGATACGAGGAATAGCGACAAGTTGCGCGAGACGAAACGAAAGCAGAAAGCAGAAAAGTTGTGACGAGCGCGCGTTTGGATTTGTTTTGGCGATTGCCGTTTTTTGTTTTTTTAAAGTGTTTACGGATCCGACGAAGTCGTGGTTCGTTCGGTTCTTGAATGCGCGTAGTACCGTAGTACCGTAGTAGTACCGCGTAGTAGTAGTACCGCGTAGTACTGCGTAGTACTGCGTAGTAGTAGTACCGTAGTAGTAGTACCGTAGTAGTACCGTAGTAGTACCGTAGTAGTACCGCGTAGTAGCAGTACCGCGTAGTAGTACCGTAGTAGTACCGTAGTAGTACCGCGACGGTAGTAGTACCTCCGGTAAAGCGCACTGGTCGCGAAGTCGCGCGGGCGGCGACGATTTCGACAAAAAAAGTTGAAACCGTCGCCGGCGCAAAGACGCTCGCGACGAAAATCTCGCCGCGCGTCGCCTTGCGCGACGCGCGGCGAGAAGTTTTCGTTAAATCTCCCTCCTCAAAGTTCGGCGCGCCGAACCGTGGCCGTCTCCTTTTTTGGCACAGCCGTCGCCGTGTCGTTCTTGTGTTTGTTGTGAAGAAAAAGCCGTCCCCGCGTTTTTCCACTCTCTTCTCCTTCCTGCGTCTCTCATCATCGTGTGTGTGTGTGCGTCCGGTGTGTTCGGGTCTAATCCCGCCACCCCCCGCTGCTAAGTCGCAGCGACGCGCAAGTACCGGTACCGGTTACCAGCACTGGTATCTGTTACGGGTACATTAAGTGCACTCAGTACTCAGTACTCAGTACTCACGTCCCGCCGCTTTGTGGTTCTAGAAATCACGGTCCTTTGTTTCCTTCTTCACCCCCGCCGCGCGAACGCGCCGGCTGAAAATAAAATGTTTCAGCGCGACCAGGTCCTTTGCCGTGGCGGGCCTGAAAGAAACAAATCCGCGCGTCGCAGGTGTTTCGCGCGGTTCGTACCTAGTCATAAAAAACGCCGCTCGTGTGTGGTCGCGGCGTCGCGTGTTCGTTTGTATTCCCTTCGCGCGAAAAAAAGCCTCGACTTTCCCTTCGCGCGCTTGTTTTTGTTTGTCTGTATCCTCCTCAAATCGTCTCGTCCTCCTCCTCTTTTCTCGTCTCGTATCCTCCGCCTCTCGTCGCCCGCTTCAGTCATGTACATTCGCGCTTCGCGTGTCGCCGGTCTGTGGTTAGGTGGAAAAAAACCGCCCCCGCGCGCGCACGCAAAACCCTTAATCGTTTAAAGTAACTTACTTAAAGTAACTACTTAAAAGTAACCCTCCCAAAACCCTTTACCGGCAGTACACGGCCGGGTCGATCGTGGCCGGGATCTGCTGGATCTCCGTGCCGAGTTCCTGTTCGATTCTGAACAGGTTGAACCGGTCGTCGTAGGTGATGAGGTTGACGCTGATGCCTAGGTGGCCGAACCGCCCCGATCGCCCCACCCTGTGAAGGTACGTCTCCGCGTTTTTGGGAAAGTCAAAGTTTATCACCACGTTTACGCTCTGAATGTCGATCCCGCGGGTGAACAAATCGGAGGACACCAAGTTGCGGCACTGCCCGTTGCGAAAGTCGTGGAACACCCGGTTCCTGTGCGACTGCATCATCTTGGCGTGGATGTAGAAGCAGGAGTACCCCAACTCGGTGATCTTCTTCGCGAGCAGCTCCACCCGGTTCACGCTGTTGCAGAAAATGATGCTCTGGTTGATTTGGAGTTTCGAGAAAAGCGTGTTCAAGCAGTGCACTTTTTGTTTCTCCTCCACGAAGGCGTAGTACTGCGTGATGCCTTTCAGGGTGAGTTCCTCCATAAGGTTAATGACGTAGGGTTTCCGTAAGTACTTGTCCTTGAAGTCCTTCACGGTGACCGGGAACGTGGCGCTGTACAGCAGGATCTGGCGGTTTTTGGGCAGAAAAGAAATCAGCTGCGAAATCACGGGCGTGAACTCGGGGGACAGGAGTTTGTCCGCCTCGTCCATCACCAGCATGGTGCACCCGCCGAGCTTCGCGACGGACTTTCCGGCCAGGTCAACCAAGCGGCCTGGCGTCGCCACGACGATGTGCACGGGCTGGTGCAAACGCATGATGTCATCTTTCAAAGAAGTCCCGCCAGTGGTGACCATGACTTGCACGCCCAGGTGTTTCCCGAGCTCTTTACAAACCTGGCTGGTTTGCAGCGCCAACTCGCGCGTCGGGACGAGCAAAACCGCCTGAATCACGTTCTTGGTGATGTCCACCTTTTCAAGCACGGGAATCGTGAAGGCGGCGGTTTTCCCGGTGCCGTTCTTCGCGCGCGCCAAAATATCACGCCCGGTCAGCGCGATTGGGATGGATTCCTCCTGAATCGGCGACGGGCGCTCGAAACCCTTTTCGAAAATACCCATAAGCAACTCGCGCTTCAGGAAGTAATCCTCGAACTCGTTGCCTTTCGTGGCGGTGACGTCCTGGTTGAGTTAACAGAAGGGGAGACGGAAGGGGTTTGAGAGTGAAGAGAAGGTCAGCGACGACGAACGAATGAATGCGTCGACACATCCCCACTGAAAAAAAAAGCAAACTCCAAAAAAGAAGAAGAGTCTCTTCGTTTCAGATCCGGAAAATTGCAACGACTCGGGTCGGGTCGCATCGGCATTTTTGCCCGATCGGCGTCCCGAACGCGTGCCCCGATCGCGTCTCGCGACGGTCGGGGGTGTGTGTTTTCGGTGGTGATCGCTGGTGGTGCCAACCACGTTTTGACTCGAGTTAAAATTTGCCGAACCCGAGCCGTACGCGTGACCAGCGGAACGCAACGCCGAGCACAAGCCATGCGTGGAAACGATGGATCTGATCATTCTAGAAAAAAAATGTTTCGCCAGATTGCGCACCTCGGTTCGGTACCGCTCGTCCCTCGCGGGCAGCGCGAGCTGGTCTTTCCAGTTCCCCTGCTGCTGTTGCGCTGGGGGCTGATGCATTTGCTGCTGCTGCTGCGGGTACCCTTGAGGCGGGTACCCTTGCTGGGGGTAGCCCTGGGGAGGCATCCTACAGGGCGGGAGAGGAACGGAGAGAGGTCAGTGCCGGCATTCTTGCCGATCTGGGGGCGAGCTGACGCGCTCGAAACACTTTTTCCCGTCGTGTCCTCGTGCCGGAAACCGTCCGGTGTTTGGGGTACACTCACTGCTGTTGCTGCTGCGGGTACCCTTGCTGCTGCTGGTACATCTGCTGCTGCTGGTACATCTGCTGGCCGTTCATGGGGGGCGGCGCGCCGTAGCCCTGGGGCGGGTAGCCTTGCTGCATGCTTCCGGGCCCGTCTCAAGCCTCGGGAACAAGGAGAGGGACGCGTTCGCGTTCCGTCGCGTGACGGAGCGCGCGCGTTTGCGAACACGGAACGTGCGTCGCGTTTGTGTTTCGTGACTGGGCCTGCCGAGTCTCGTGTGTGTGTTTCGCGTTCGAGGGACCGAAGCGCGCGTAAAGAAGCTAGTGCACCACGGAGCCGAGCGAAGGCGTGCGGGTGATTGTGACAGAATCAGGGAAAAGGTTTTCGATATCGAAAACCGGGAATCAACTCGGCTTTGCATCTTTTCGGCGTGGGCATCAGAGTGGGAGTCACGGCGGTGGCAGTCCGTCCAAGCGGGGTTTGGGTTCGCGGGGATGAAACGCTCACGCGAGGACGACGAGACCGACGACGCCTGTGGCACTACCGGTGTTGACGTACCTGGAAACGAAGTCGCGGGGACGTCGTCTTCTGATTCACTGGAGGATGGTGCGATTGTGTCGGCCGTGCCGACGCAGGCGAAAACGATTTCGTCATCGTTCGATCACGTCGCCACCGTGTACGGCGACGCGGTCGCTTCTGTGACCCTAAAACCCGAGTTCGCGAAAACCCTCAAGGTCGGGGACGTGTCAGAGCTCGTGACCTGGGTTTTAACCCCGGACGGGGGTAACCCGGCTTGGGCGTTCGTGCGGCACAAACCAAAAATTTCGAGGATAGTCATGGTGTTGGCGCCCGGGCTTTGCGAAAACCGGTGCGCGAACGCGCGGGAGCTGATGCCCAACATCGCTAATTTCCTGGGAAAAGGCGTACCAACCAACACGGACAACGGAACCGCGAACGAGCTGAACGTGGCGCGGACGGTTTTGAACTCGGTGAGGGACGACGGGCCGAACAACGGCGTGGCGAAGAAAAGAAACGGGAGCGGCAATCAAAAGAAAAATGAAAAAACAGAAAAAGAAACCGAAACCGAAAGCACGGACGCGGCGTCTTTGTGCGTCCGGCCGTTCCCGTTCCCGCCCACGCACTACGTGCTGAGCGCGCAGCAGATGGTTGATATGGACTACCCCACGCCGGTTGTTGGTGGGGGCGATGATTCGTCCGGAGACAAAGACGAACCAACCTTGATTCTTCCCGACGGGTTCGTCGTGACCCAGCCGAGCGGCGCTGGAATAGCGCGGTCACCCGCGTTGTCCATGGTCGCACTGGACTGCGAGATGTGTTATGTCGGGGTTGGTGTTGACAAACGGCTTGTCCTAACAAGGTGCTCCGTGGTGGGTCCCGACGGCACGGTGGTTTACGACAAGCTCGTCATGCCAAGCGAAAAAATAACAGACTACAACACCGCGCACAGGTACGTATTGGGCCTTTCCCAAATCCTGACACACTGCTTGCCCATACAATACTGACACTTTTCGTTCACAACACAGCGGAATCACGGAGTCGCAGATGCGCGGCGTGACGGTTTCGCTGGAGGACGTGCAGAGAGACTTGTTGGAGTTGATTTCGTGCGAAACCGTTTTGTGCGGGCACAGTTTGGAGAACGACCTGCGACGGCTACAGATGATGCACCCGACGTGCGTGGACACGGTGCTTCTGTACCCGCACGACAAAGGCCCGCCGTACCGCACCAAGCTTTCGTCGCTCACGGAGAAGTTCTTGCGACGCAAAATCCAGCAGGGCTCGCACGACTCAGTGGCGGACGCGAGGGCGACGATGGAACTCGCGCTGTTAAAGTTCGTAAACGGCCCAAAGTTCGGCGAGCCGATTGGGGGGGGGGGTAGCTTGTTCGAGTACGTCAGGAGGGCGGGTAAGAGATGCGCGATGGTGGACCGAGTCGGTGTGCTCGAAAAACTCGGCGCGTCGGGGGTCGCGACTCGAATCACAACCGAAACGGACACCGACGCGGTGGAGAAAATTGCAGAGCAGGCGGGGAAGCCTTTCGGGGACTCGAGCGAGAATATACCGACCGGGTCCGATTTCGTTTTCGGCACGTTATACGGGTACTACGAGCACCTGCAAACCAGCAACTCTCGGTGGTGCAAACACAGTGGGTCGGCGTTCGGGGCGCTTGAGTCCGTGACGGCGGAGGCGGCGTTTGCGGCGAAGGAGGCGAATGTGAAAAAAACGCGAGAGGCGAAAAAATCAGCCGACGCCGACGCCGACGCCGACGACGAATACGACGCCCTCGAAGAAAGCGTCGCGTGCGACGCCGCGCTCGCGGATCTGGACACGAACGTAAAGAAAATATGGACCTCACTACCCACCGGGGCTATGTTGATTCTCGTCACGGGCGTTGGAAATTCGCCTCTTGTGAAAACATACCAGGAGCGCAAGTGGAAACGCGCGCAGGGGTTGGGGCCGTGGGGGGGGTGGACGGAGGAGGCGGAACACGAGTTGCGGAAACAAGCGGACCGCGCGCGCCGAGGGATGGTGTTCGCCGCGGTCAAGGGGAGTGACGTCGGTGGGGAGGCCGTTACACCTTGTGCAGGTGAGGTTTAGAAACGCAGGCGGCGGAGGAGGTTTGACACGCTACGCGATTCACATTCTTTAGTCTACTTTTTAACTCCCTTCACAAATCTAATCTACGCCCACCCCAGCCCCACGCAGTTGCTACACCGCTGCAACCCGTTTTCGCCGCCGCAGGTGGGACACACGCACAGGCGCTTGATTTGCGGCACCGCCAGCGGTTGCCACGGAATTGCCCTCCGGCCGTCGCAGGTCCGGCACGTCACGAACTTGCGCCCATCGCACACCGCGCACACGTGCCCCGCGTTTCGTTTCTGGCGCACCACCAATGACCGTGATACACCCGTGAACACCCCGGTTATCACCGCCAGCCCGCCGAACACCATCCCGAACGTCGCAGCCACGCCCCCGAGCGCCTTCGCCGCCGCTGCGCCGGGCTTCTTGCGCTCGAAGGACATCGCACTCGGCTGCGCGGGGCGCGAGTGACGGAAGTGATTGCTGCTCGAAATCGCAATCGCAATCATCATTTCAATTTTTTAGCTTGTGTCGCTACTCGCTTTGTTCCCAGATTCACTTTCCCGATGGCGAACCGAGGCGACGTGTGTTCGCACGACCACGACTGCGGGGGCGAGGATTGCGGGGGCTCGTCGCTTCACGGGTGGGTGGACCACCCCCGGGTTTCGTGTCAAAACGCGCAAGAGGAGTCCGCGGCGGCGCGGGTTATTCGGCCCTGGGACGAAAGGTTGAGTTTTTTAAATGGCAACCCATTACGCAGCGACGACCAAGACCCCGAGCTCTTGGTGCACGTCCCATTCACGGCCGACGTGACCGTGCGCGGGCTGATGGTCGTCGGGGGCGGGTCCGGGAAGGCCCCTTCAAAAGTCAAGGTGTGGGTGAACAAACCCCCGGGGGAAATCAACCTGGACAACGCGACACGACGCACGCCGACGCAACAGTTCGACTTGGCGGAGGATTTCAGGGGCGAGCTGGTAAGGGCCTTTCCCAATCACCACACACCGCCTCCCTGATCGGCTCGATTACCACGACTGTTTACGCATACTAAGGAGTGCAGTATATCCTTTCCAATCCCTCATACTATGGAGTACAGTATACCCTTTCCAATCCCTCATACACATCACGAGAGACTGACACTTTTTCGTTCACAATCAGGAGTACCAAACCGACGTCACAAAGTTCACCGCGGTTTCCAGCCTGACGCTGTTTTTCCCGACTAACCACGCACACGACGCGGAGGGAACCACGGAGATTTCCTTCCTCGGGTTCCGGGGAGACGGCAGTGGCAACAAACGGAACGCGATCGTCACCGCAGTTTACGAAACGAAACCAATGGCGGGGGACCACAAGGCGCCCGCGGAGGATGGCGCGCCGAGCGCGATTTTGTAGACTAATTTCCGGAACTTTTGGAGATCCGGGAGCACCCCTGGAGCAGTGTAGACAGCGAAGATTTTTCGTTTTGCGAGCGCGGGGGTGGGGGTGCGCGGCGAAGCTTTAGTATCGAGAGTTAGAACACAAAATCGTTCGTCTGGTGTTTACAAAGACAAATGCGCCATCTGCGCCAATACGGCGCCCCTGAGAATCTGCACAATCGCCGTGTGGCCCTTTTGAGCGGCGATGGCAAGCGGCGTCCATCCCTTATCCGTCGCCTTGTTCACGTCCGCGCCCAACTCGATCAGCGCCCGCACTACCGCCTCGCGGCCCTTTTCAGCAGCAATATACAGCGCCGTCACGCCGTCATCCTTTGCCTGGTTGACGTCCGCGCCCAACTCGATCAGCGCCCGCACTATCGCCTCGTGGCCGTCTTGAGCGGCGATAAGCAGCGGTGTTGCGCCGTCATCCATCGCCTTGTTGATTTCCGCGCCCAACTCGATCAGCGCCCGCACTATCGCCTCGTAGCCCTTTTCAGCGGCGGCGTACAGTGGCGTCGCGCCGTCATCCCACGGCTGTTGACGTCCGCGCCCGCCTCCATCAGCGCCCGCACTATCGCCTCGTGGCCCTCTCTAGCGGCCATGTGCAGGGGCGTCGACCCGTCATCAACGCCTCTTGGCCCTCTCTAGCGGCCATGTGCAGGGGCGTCGACCCGTCATCAACTGCCTTGTTGACATCTGCGCCCAACTCGATCAGCGCCCGCACTATCGCCTCGTGGCCGTTTTGAGCGGCGATAAGCAGCGGCGTCGCGCCGTCATCCCACGGCTTGTTAACGTCCGCGCTCAACTTGATCAGCGCCTGCACTATCGCCTCGTGGCCCTTTTCAGCGGCGATGCACAGTGGCATCGCGCCGTTATCCCACGGCTGGTTAACGTCCGCACCCGCATCGATCAGCGCCCGCACCATCGCCACTTGGCCATTTAGAGAGGCGATATGCAGCTCGTTCTCGTCACATGGGCAACCGTTCTTGCGCGCCCACATTAGTACCTTCAGGTGCCCCCCCCCCGCAGCTTTATGGCACGTGCGGATGTCCCACGGGCAGCCGTTCGCGCGTGCCCACTGCAGCACCTCGAGGTGCCCGCCAAAAGCCGCCGCCGAGCTCGTGTCCCGGTCCCACGGCCAGCCGTCCGTGCGCAACACCTTCAACTCTTCTAGCTGTCCGCTCCACGCCGCTGCCTGACAAAGGAGTTCTTGACGCGACAGGCGACCTTGCCGTTGCATGCGCTGCACCGCGCTTACACATCCGAGCTCCACGGCACGCTTTTCATCAAGCTCCTAAACCGAAGCCCCGTTTCTGCCACAGTGTCGCGCATCGCGCGGCTCACCGCTGGGAGCCTTGCGAGATCTGCGTCATCGTCGTAGTACTCAGATCTGAGAATGTGAGTGACGACCAGGTGGTTGGGGAGGCGGGGGAAGGCTTCGCCCGCGTTAGCCGCGTTGGCAGCGTTAGCATCGCGGCGCTCGCGCTTTTGCTTCCGCGCGCGAGCTTTCTTACCGGACATTGCGCTGGAAGAGTGGATGGTTTTGTTTCCCCGTCGTGCGCGTCATAGTTGTGCCTCGAGGCTTCCGAGAATGTGCACTACGATAAAAGGAGAGGCGACTGGACACTGGAGTCACAAAAAACAAAAGCAAATCACCCGTTACGAAGCACCGTGTACAGTACATGAGAAATTCGTCGCCGACCGAACGCCGATTGAGACGTAAATGTGCTCGTTGGAATCGTCACGACGTCCTGTACGCGCATGCCAAACAATAAAAAGCGGCAGATCCGCGGTCACCAAAAATAAAAGTAAATCCATGAGAGTACATGTAAATTGTTCTGGATGCAAAAGAAGGGGCTGGCGGACTTCGAATTAAATCTCGCGCTCCTTCCCCCGGTCCTTCCCCGCAAACCGCACGTTTTCCATGTTCTCATCCTCCACCGGGCCGAAGGCTATCGGCTTTGAGACTAGACTTGAAAAACCGCTCTCTCGTGGGATCGAACCAGGGACCGAATCGTCGGCGTCGAGCTCGTCGTTCTCGTCCAAGCCGTTTCGCCCGCCCGCGCGCCGCGCTCGTCGCTTGGCGAGCCGATTTCTTTTCCGCGCGCCGGTATCCTCACCAACCTCCGCGCGGCGCCACAGCAAACCACCGGCCCCGGTTCCACCTCCCACCGGCGCGACGGACGGATTTTGAGTTCTGTCTGTTTGCGCATACGAAGAGTTTTCTTTTTCGTCGCCGCCGTCCTCAAAGGTGTCGTCTTTTCGTCGCCACAACACGCCGGGCGCCGACGCAGCGGGCGCCGTTTCTGGTTTATTTTCGGGAGTTCGGTTCGTGTCGCTCGCCACGACGGCACCGTCCCCGTTCTTCTTCGGGTCACCGTCCCCAGCCTTTTTGATGGTATCCCCATCCTTTTGGACGCTATCCCCATACCCAGGATCACCCCCACCGCCGTCCCGGGATTGGAAAAGGCTTTCCCGGGACCCCACCGCCGCGTTTTTGATTTCCGGCAAAAGCGCCGCGCCGACGAGAAACGCGAACCCGAGACGCGGGTCCAGGTTTGGAAACTCTAAATCGCCGTTTACGAATTTGGCAAAGAATTTCGCGAACAGCTCGGGCGCGGTTTCCGAGAATCGAACCGCCGCGGTGGCTGCGAATTTGGTGAGCTCGCTGACCAAGTCCTTTGGGGTTTCGTCCTTTGGGTCACTGTCGCTTTGTGAGATACTGTCGCTTTGTGAGATATCGTCCCCATCCCCGCCGTCATCAATCAATTCCCGATTCGCCGCTTTCGTTGTACTCGTCTCAAAGGTACGCTTCGTCGCCGCGAACAAGCTCGTAGTCTCGTCCCGAAACTGAAACTCATCGTCGCCAACTAAAGCCCACCCGTCCCGCGCGTCCGCGGCGGCGAAGAGGGCTTCGGGCGCATCCGCGGTGTCTTTCTCGTTCTCGGAACCTTTGCCGCTCTCCGTCGGAGGAGCTTTAAGATCTTTTTCGGTTTCCGTGAAGAGTTTAGAAGGCGCCGACGTGGACGCGACAATCGATTCGCGGCGATCCGCGTCGCCGGCAAACACCAAACGGTCGACTACCTTGATTTGGTCATCCCTGGAAAGCGCGAGAAACGCATCCACCACCCTTTCCGCCGCGCGTCGGTCTCGCTCGCGTTCCATCGCAACCGCAGATGTATCTTCAGCGGCTTCGCCATTACCCATCGACTGACTCATCTCAACCGCTTCCGCGCGGAAAAAGTTAGCCACTGGGAATGGAGACACGGAAACGCCCAGCGCGATTGTCGCCGCGGTCGCGACCGCGACGAAAACGGTGCTCGCGCGGAACACCGGGCTGTGTCGTGTCGTCGTGGGGGTTGCCTTTTCGTCGGCAGCATCGTCGCGACGGGCGGTACACCTGGACGTGGCTTCGCCACGCACGGGATGCCCCTCGGACGGCACATTATTTGCTCGCGCGGTCACCGCCGAACGCCGACGGCATCGGCCCTGACCTCGTCCCCGCACAGCGCGCGCGCGCGTGCGCGGCACCAGGCCCGCACTCGCCGCGCTCGCAGCGTGCATCCTCCGCGGCGACCCACGGCGGAGTGCGCGGCACAGGTGTGGCGACAAGATTCGTGGTGTGATTTTGACCGCGTGCCGCCTTCTCGGGAAAATTCCAAAAGTCGAGGTCTCTCGGAAGTCGGAACCGCCATTGGGCGTCGCGCATGGAGACGCCTCGGAAGAAGCGTTTCGCGGAGTTCTCGCCGCGAACGCCCGCGGGTGACCGTCCAGGGAAACGCATCGCCGCGCGTGCGTTGGCTGTCACGGCAGCCACGCTCGCCGCGCGCAACGGCGCGCCGGGTGCGATCGCGTTGGCGTTGTCTATGGTCAAGAAAGGTGCGAACCCGCGTGTTAAGGGCACGCAAGGCGTCGCCGGGGACGAAACCACGCCTCTTTGGTGGACCTGCACCGCGATGGAGGCGGGCGCGGGGAAGGGCGGGGTGGATTTGGCGAAAGAGTTGCCCGACACGGACCTGACTTCGTTACCCGACGACGCGATTGCGACGATTTTTCGATTTGTCTATTGCCCGAAATCCCTCGCGTCCCTGTCCTTGGTCTCCACGCGATGGCGCGACGCATTCGCGACGTCCAGGGCGTGGCGCCACCTGTGCCACGATTTAGGCACCGCGCCGAGGCGCCCGCGGAAACCGTGGAGGGACATACACCTGGATGCGTTGCGGCGAAAGATTGAGCAAGACCGGTACACACACGAGTTGTTGCTTCTGCGTGTGACGATGAACCCGAAGAGAAGCGGCGGTAAAAAAGACGACGGAGCCGGCGCGCTGCGCATGGACCGACCGAAAAAGCTACGCAAGCTCATTGACGTGATAGATGGGGACAAAAAGATTGACCTAGACGTGAACCACAAAAGCGTTACGTACGGCGGGCGAACGTTACTGGGGGTCGCGGCGAGGTTGGGGTCGTTCGGCTGCGCGAAAGAATTGTTGACGCATTGGAACGCCGATCCAAACGTAATCGACCACGAAGGCTGGTCCCCTTTGATGGAGGCTGCGTTCCGGGGAAACGAGGGGATCGCGCTTGCGTTGCTTGAGCATGGGGCTTTGAACGGCGGGTTTGTGGGCGCCAGGGCGGATGCGATATACCCAAAACAGGCGACTGATACGACGGGGCGTGAAATAGAAAAAAATATCGCCGAGAAGAAATTGCGCGACGCCACGAAACGCGACGCGATGGAGTGGGCTTCGGTTCGAGGTAACACTCGGTTGGCGTCCATGATTGCGAACCACCGAGATGGGATGGGGCCGTTTTCAAAAATCGTGACCTTGGTCAACACGAACGTCACGCCGTTTTCAATATGACTTTGGTAAATGTAAACACTGCAAAAAATCAACGGTAAACACGTCGGAATCGTTCACCGCACATTCACACCGAGACACGCATCCGAGTTGTTTCGCGCGTTGGCGCGTGCGAACTCCGTTTCTGTTGTCGAATCTTGATCAGCCTGACGCCCTAGACCATGGTTCCCAGTCACGCGCGTGGGTCACTTCAGGGGTCGTGCTCCGCATGTTCGGTTTCATCACGAATGCGTGTCAGTGTCAACAACTCCTCTCGCATCTCCTCCCTTAAGCCACCATGCACGTCGCGCTTTACTCCGCGACGCACCCCCCCGGGAGGCACCCGCGCCGCACTGCACGACCCGGGCTCCATCCCGTACCTAATCGAGACCACCTTGGGTTTCGGCAGAGTTACCCGGTACGAACAACAAGGCGGTTCCGGGTGGGCTTCGTTTTTTATTTGCGAAACCAGCAGTGGCAACAAGCTCTTCGTTAAAACCAGCGCGCGCGACGCCTCGATGTTCGACGGTGAAGCCGCCGGCTTGACCGCGCTGGGGCACAGCGGGCACCTGGTGATCCCTGCGGTGCACTTCAGCGGGTCCACCCCCGAGGGGTGCGCAGACGGAAACTCGGTGATAATAATGGACTTTCTTAACTTCGGCGCACGCGGCGACGACGGCGAGCTTGGTAAACGATTGGCGCAGACGCATCTGTCGACACCTTGCTCCGAAAACGCCCGAAACGGCCGGTTCGGGTTCGAATTGAACAACACATGCGGCGATACCCCACAGGTCAACGACTGGTGCGACGACTGGGTTGACTTTTTTGTGGAAAACAGGTTGCGGCGACAGTTAAGGTTGGCGGGCGATACGCTGTTGTCAGGTTTGGGCGAAGCAGTTATCGAAAAAATCCACCTTTGGTTCACTCCTTTCGACGCCAGCAATCCAATAAAACCCAGTGTGCTTCACGGCGATTTGTGGTCCGGGAACATCGGTACTGTTGCTGGGCAGCCCGCAGTTTTCGACCCAGCCGTGTATTACGGACACAACGAAGCCGAGTTTGGAATGGAGTGGTGCGCCGGGTTCTCGGGAAACTTTTACGATTCGTACTTTTCCGTTTTTCCGAAAACGGAAAAGTACTTCGCGCAGCGACGACAACTGTACCGCCTGTACCACTACCTGAACCACTATAACCTGTTCGGGGGGGGGTACAAAAACACGTGCGTCACGATCATGAAGGGACTGATCGACGGGGAGTAGTTGGGGAGTGTAAGGGGGACGGTGAGGTGGACAGATTAGTTTTGGATGAAGGATGGCGTGGATGGCAATTCGTTGGTTTTTAATTTCATAAATTTGGAACCGAGTCCTTTCGATCTTCGTACCGTACCTTCGTACCGAGCCGTTAGGCTTTCTGTTCCCCCCCCTCCGCCTCCGGCTCGCCAGGCGTACTCACCGGCCCGCTCGTGATCTGTTTGAACTTCTGTTTCCACTCGAACACCTGGTCCTCCAGTACCTCTGATCTTTTTTTCTCTGCGCTGAGTTGCTGTTTTAGCTTCAGGCGTACGTTCGAGGATAGCCGCGCTTCTTCTCGCAGCGCCATCGACTGCATCTGCGCGGTTTTCACCTCGACTTTCAAATCCATCACCTCCATCCGCGACTCGTGAAGCGCCGCGTCCGCGTCACCTAGTCGTTGTACTAACCGAGTTTCAGCCTGCATTTTGTCCGAACCGTCCGGCCGCATGGTGTACGCCTTGGATGGATCGCCGCTCCAGTCATCCTGCGAAATCAGCGTCGGCGCGTCCACCGCGAGCAGCGTCAGGACTTGATTGTTCCCCTTCTGCCACGCCACGGGTTTCCCAGCATCGCTCGCGTCGGTGACGACGTATTTATACACGTAAACCCCGTCCACGGGGAGCTCCAACGTATCACTCACCCACACGTCGCCCTCGCTCCACGAAAGCGCCGGGCTCGCCCTGATACGATAAAAGCCGAAAGTGTCAGTCTCGTATGGGCAAACAGGGAGGCGGAATGTGGTGATTGGGAAATAAGTACCTCAAACTCCAAGCCCCCATGCTTTCGTGCCCGCCCACCATCCGCAACACCTCGCCAAACTCCACCTGCTTTTCAATGCGGAACTGCACGTTTATTAGCTGCACGGTTTCCACGGTAAGGTCGTCGTCGTACATGCTGCTATCCAGCTCCCTCATCAAATCGTCCATCGCGCTGTTGCGGCGACTCACGGTCACGGCGCCATCGCTCAAGGGCGACACAGGCGAGTCGCCTGCGCCGACCTCAAACTCGACGTCTTCGCCGTCGACTGTTTGACTTTGATTCGGCATCTGTTCGTCCTCGTCCATCACCTCGACGTCAATCTGCGGCTGCGTCACCACCGGGTTGCCGAACTGGTCCACGACTTGGCGCGCGTGTACGGGTGGGGCGGTGGGGCCGTTTTGGGGGTTTTGCGCACCCCCATCAGCGCCGTTGGACGAAAAATCAACCTCCCCGTCGATGCCGTTTTTGCTCGCAATCTCGGCGTACAAATCATCCACGGTTTTGTCGCCCAAGGTCGGTCCCTCCCGGGATTGAACCGCCGTGGGGTTTCGTGTACCCTGGCTCGTATCCACATAGCTCGCATCAAACGCCCCCGCCAGAATAGACGCCTCCAGGTTCAAACCCCCGTCCACCACGTTGTTGGGCGAGTTTTGCGAGGGCGCGGCGTCGTTTAGGCCGTTTTCAACCACGGTTCCCTCAATCGCCTCGTCGTTGTTCACCTCGAGGTTGACGTTTTCGTTGTAGTTGCTTCCCTCGGACCCGCGCTCCAGCACGTCACCGAGCCTTCCCGTCTTCGCCCGGAAGTTCCCGGCCGGTTCGTTGGAAGTACTTCTCGCGGCGCTTCGTCGTTTCTCCGCCAGCCTCACGTTTTCGTCATCGTCCAAGCCCTCGTACGCGGCGCCGCGGTCGGAGGGATACTCACTGGGCTCGGCGCCGAACGCGTTTCTTGAAACTCGGCGACTTGAGAGGCGTGGCGAGTGGCGCGCGCCGGTTCCGTTTCGCTTTGACGGATTTGGCGCCTGCGGTGGGAAACACGTTGAAGGTGGGATGAGGAGGTCAGTGCTAGGTTCGTGGGAGCGTCATTACGGGACCCTCCGGGACGTCGTCGTCGGAGGAAGAAACCCGAACTCGGTTTAAATCTCCCGTGGGACCGAAATCGTGGGAAATAATTCGAAGCGGGGTTTTGCACGCGCGAACGGACATGGATCTCCGGATTTGCACCCACCTTCGGCCGGACCGTCCACGCGAACGCCTTCGCCGCGACGAAGGCCATCGTCAGATCGGGGGGTGACGTGTCCGCGCCTTCACGCGCGTGTCCTTCTACCATGACATGACCTGGAGAGAGCAGTTTGTCGGTTTGAAGTCAGAAAACAAATCAGCCTCGGATGGAAAAAGTCTGAGTCAGCAGGGCAGACTGTCACAACGACGAAAAACGCCGGCACTACCACAGGTACCGACCACGTTCGTCGTCGTCAGGCCATCATCGCGAAATCCGCGTGCGTAATTCGCATCGAAACATAGTCCTCTTGAGGATCACGGAAGCGGATTACGGTAACTCGTCCTACCGACGATTATTCCGGGTCTCTTTGAGCAGGATCTGGCTTTTACGAACCAAAAGCTGCAAACTGCTGTGCACACCTTTTTGTGACGAGCCGGGTTGGTTTCGCTCTAGTGCAAGAAATATCGAAAAAGCGCCATCACAAGGGAGGGCGCGGTGTGCGGTGCCGCTCGAGACGGTTTGCGTGGCCAACTGGGTTTCACGGGTACATGCTCCGTGCGCGCGCGGTGGTGATGGCCGTGACGATGCAGCGCCTGGCGGCGGTGCGTGTAGGTGTGCCGCGCGTGGTGTACGGTGTGCGTAGTGCAAAAGTCTCGCAAAAGCGTGGGCTTGTCCACGGGCATCTCGCGCAGCGGCCGTGGGTTTCTCCCGAGCTAGGCTTTGGGTTCGCACGCCCACGCACCCGGTGGTTCGCCGCGGTCGCGGAAGGTGGCGTCGAGGGTGTTGCGGAGGGTGTTGCTGAGGGTGTTCACGGTGTTGAAAGTGGTGTTGACAGTGTTGCCAGTGGTGTTCTCGGTGTCCAGGACAAATCGTCTTCTGAACCGACCCCCCCCGCTAAGTACCAACCTCCCCCCGGCAACTACGCGGGCGCTGGGGCGACAGTGCATCACGACGACGTCCACCTGGGCGACAGCGGGCACGTGGTGTTAGTGGACGGCATGAGCGTGATTTTCCGGTCCTTCTACGGATGGCAAGCGAGGGGGGCTCCTCTTTTGGACAGCAACGGGGTTGACATTTCCGTTTTGTACTCGGTGGCGCACGCGGTGCTCGCGGTGCTCGAGCTGCCCAGGTACGTGTTGCGCGTTTCCCAAATCCAAACACTGTTCGGCCCGATTACTCTTCCCTGTTCACTCATACACATGGCCCGAAAGACTGACACTTTGTTTTACCTGTCGTAAGCGTATCGCACTGCGCCGTGGTGTTTGACGCGAAAGGCAAAACGTTCAGGCACGAGATGTTCAGCGACTACAAAGCCAACCGCCCTGAAACGCCGGATGGGATCAAGGAGGTGATACCGCGGTGCGTGTTGTATTTTGCATTTCACCAAATCCCGCCGACTGTTTGAGACTGTTTGCCCATACTCGTCCTGCGAAGGAACGATTTCCTCTGCCCATACAACACTGACTTCTTTTTTTACAATCACAAGGGTCATTGACATGGTGACGCGCATGGGCATCCCGGTGTTGTCGATGTCCGGAGTCGAGGCGGACGACATAATAGGAACCGTGTCGCGCCGCGCGGTTGGCGAGGCGAATTTAAAAGTCACGATCGTCTCGCCGGATAAGGATTTTTTCCAGGTACGTTCCTTGCGTTTCCCAAATCCGAACACACTGTTTGCCCATAAAAGACGTTGACCACTTTTCGTTTAAAAGCTGCTTGGCCCGCGGGTACGGCAACTGCGTCCGAACGGGCGGAACAAGGAAGTCGCGAAGAACTTGCACGAGTCCGACGTTTCCACGAGCGACGGCGATGACACCGAAAACGGAGTCAACGCCGAAACCGCCACCGGAATCAACACGGCAAATAAAATCCACTGGCCTCTCCAGTTCCACGACTACGACCACCCCAACTTAGCAGGGAAAGGGCTGGTGCCGTACACCGAATGCGACTTCCGGAACGAGGCACGTGTTGTCGCATTTCCCAAATCCGGGCACACTGTTTACCGCCCCTCTGTGACACGTAACATTTACCAGTACTGGCAAATACATCACAAGTGCCCTGTGTACTGCCCCTGCACGACTGCACGACACACACTACTGCAGTACCACAGTACTCGGGACTCGGGACTGACCCTTTTCTTTTCCAAAACCAGTTCGGCGGTTTGGACCCGGTGCAGTTCGTGGATCTTCTCGCGATGGTCGGGGACGCGAGTGACAACGTGCCTGGGGTGGAGGGCATCGGGCCGAAAACCGCGCCTAAATTATTAAACCTGTACGGCAACATCGAAGGCTGCGTGCACAACGCCTCGACGACCAGTGATATCAAAAACAAACGCGTTCGTGAGAACCTGGCGTCGCAAAAAGGCAAAGCCACCGCGCTTTTGTGCAGGTCGCTCGTGAAAATTCGAACCCAGCTCTCCGCGCCCACCCTGAACGCCCCGGCGTTGCCGTTTTCGGGGCCCAACTCACTGGATTTGGCGAACCGAGTGCCCCCAAACGACGGAGGCGTAGGCGTGGGCGAGTACTTGGAACGCGTTCTGGAGTTGAGCAGCGCCGCGGAACGGTGGAGAGAGGTGTGCCGGAAAAGGAGCGCGCAGTAGGACACACGTAGTACGCAAGTATTCAGCGCCGGGGCGGCGTTTTATTTTATCCAGTAGACTACCGGGACTACCTTCCCGGTGGTATTCATCGCCGCGTTTTCGCGGACCCTATTTTTATGTCACTCCTGATCTGTTATTTACAAGTCACCACCGCCGCCAAGCCCTTTTTACACACTCAATATTTTTTCCGTTTACCCCTTCCCTTCGTAACAATTCCAGCCCCCGGAATCGAAACCGCGAAGACCCCGATTTCGTCCACCACCGTCTCCACCACCCGCGTGTTCGGGTCGTGCAGGTGCGGCACCAAGCTCCAGGATTTTTTCGTTTTTTTGTCAACCACGTTCAGCGCGTGGACGATGTCGCTAAACGACTTGGCGTACTCCTTTTTTTTCGCGGCGCTCCAGTTTTCGTCGGTCGGGAAGTCACTCTTCGCCAGGACGTGGTCGTACCCTTCAAAGGCGTTTAAATGAAGCATTTGCCCTAAAAACTCACCCGCGAAGTGCCGCGCGCACCCAATCGTGGTCGCCCGGTCGAACCCACGGCCCTCCGTTCCGTCATCCCACTCCTCCGGTTCGCTGTGGCACATGATCTTTCCGGGGCGGTACAAGTGTTGACGTCCTGGTGCGTCTGGTGTGCCCGGGGAAATGGCGAATCGGCGTTTTCGACGAAAGATGCCAGTATTTTATTTTTTACAAAAGCGGTTTTGCGATTATTTTTTCCCTTCACCGCTACCCCCACTCCCCTTGCCGCCACCCTTCAATTTGCAACGCAACACGTACGTGTAAGGCGCGATTCTTTTAAAAACACCTCGGTCCTGACCCAGGCTCACGGTGACGCTGTTACCAGGAGTCTTGCTGCGTTTATCCCACGTGTACAGCCTGCGTGTGTTAACGAAAGGTGGGGGATGGTCAGCATCGACGCGGTATGAAATTCTTTTTTCGACAGATGAGACGAGAGGTCTTTAGGGTTTAGGGTTTAGGGTTTAGGGTTTAGGGTTAAGCGCGTCGCGCCGTCGAAAAAAACAACCGCGCGACGTGTAACACTACGTACATCTTTGTAAAAACACAGAAGACGTACCTTCGTTTCGGCGCCGCAGCCACGATCGCGTCGACGGTCATCCCTGCCGCGCCGCGCTCCGACAACAACGCGTACGCCGCGTTTTCAATCGTCCCGGCGGTGTACCCGAGTTGGACAGCTTCAGACTGTTTGCCCATAGAGGTTCCGACTCTTGGCTTTTTGTTCACAGCCTGGCTCGGCGCCTTTTCCCGCGCTCGCTTCGGCGGCTTCTTCGCATCGCCGGTACCACCCCTTATCGCGTTTTTCTGTCCACGGCGAGCGTCGTTCACGGGAAGCGCTCCCGTACCCGGGCTCGAACTACTCGGTTTCGCGACTAAAATGAACACCCCGATTTCATCCACAACCCGCTCCACCACCTGCGTTCGCACGTCGTGCAGGTGCGGCACCAGGTTCCAGACTTTTTTCTGCTTTTTCTTGTTGCGAGGATCAATCACGTACAGTGCGCGAATGGTCTCGCAAAAGGACTTTGCGTACTCCTTCTTTCTGGCGCCCGTCCATTTCTCGTCAGCCGGGAAGTCACTTTTTCACAGCACGTCGCCGTACCCTCCGAACAAGTCGAGGGAAAGGTTCTGCGTGAGAAACTCACCCGCGAAGTGCCGCGTGCACGCCACGGTGGTGGCGCGGTCGAACCCGCGGCCCTCCGTGCCGTGGCGCCACTCCGGCGGTTCGCCGTGGCACCGCGTGGGGCGGTAGTTGTGCTGGCGACACGGCGCGTCGCGTGCGATGCCGTGCTCGTCAAGCAAAGCATCCCACGCAGCAAACACCACCGCCCAGCACGCGTCCAGATGCGCGAGCCACGGGATTTTCTTGTACTCGTCCACAATCGGATCGTACCCGTACCCACGCGGCGCTGGCGCCGCGGCAGTCCCGGGTTTGTCAAGCACCGACGCACTCGCACTTGCTGGTGTTAGCCACTCCATTTGCTCCTTGTGCAGCTCAAGCTCGCACTCGACGTCGCCGTCGTCGTACGTCACGGTGTGCTTCTTCGACTTCTCGTCGTACCCGGTGACTGTCCCGACGAAGTCCGCGTTTTCTTCCGGCCAGAAGATCTCGACGCGTCTGTCGATCGCGCCTTCACCTGAATGTATCGTGCTGACGTGCGGAACCTGCGTCGTCACCTCGGTGACCTCACCCGAGTTGGCGGATTCGTAGTCTTCCGAATCGGTGCTTTCCGACGAGGAAGACGACGACGCGGGCGCGCTCGGTACGGGCGCGGGCCTTTCTTTTTTTGCGACGCGAGTTTCTCCAGCTCCTTCTGCAGCCACGGACTTTCGTAAAATTCAGTCAGGTCCTGCTTGAAACTGTCGCGACGCGTAGCATCGGTAGGGTCACTCTGCTGCTGCTGCTGCTGCTGCTGCTGCTTGCGCATGGTTTTTTTTGCAGCGCCGCCCGGTTCCCGTTTCCGTTCGTCGCCCCTGGAAGGGAGTGTTTTCGGGTTACAATCACCGCATTTGTTCCGCAGCTTCCCGTGAGGACACGGGTTACACAAAGCGCACATGTTTCTCCGCCGGCCGTGAGGACACGTGTCACACTCCATGCACTGCGTCCGGACTCTTCCGTGGGAACAGCGCTTGTCAGCCATGTTGTGTGCTTTTTCGCACAGCCACGACACGGACGCGGGGTGTGGGGAATGTGTTGTTTTTCAGCAACGAGCTCTTCCTTTCGGTCTTCTGATTCAGCCCGGGGCGAACGAAAGGAGGCGCCTCCCCCAGGGTTCGGAATGCCCCCATCGGCTTCGGTTTCGGGTCAGTGCCCCTTGGCTTCGGCGTATCGAACAATCGCCGCCGGGGACAGTCCCGCGCGCGCTTGGTGCGTCGGATTGTTCCTACAATCGGGCTGGTCAAATTCGTCGTTGTTCAGGAACACGAAGAGAAAAGCTTGAGTGTTGAAAGGGGGTTTTGATGCGAAAGAAATGGCACACGCGTCTTTCACAAAAAACGACCAAGCGTGAAGCTGACCGAAAGAAAGACGGATTTCAAAGGACGTAGGCTTTTCTTTTGTCCGAGTTGGTTGAAATGAAGAGTGACGAGCACAGTGAAAAGTTTTCGAACGCGCCATCGCCGGGGCGCGAAGGAGACGCGCATGAAGTGCGATTGTTTCACGGCGAGGTATTCGGGGTGATGTGTACGGTTTGTTCGATTCATGTCTCAACTGGGTGGTGATTTATTATCACCATATTGGCAGCGCGGTCGCGGTCGTGCGACGACGCGCGTTTGAACGAAAACCAAAAGGTGGTCGTTTTTGTTGGTGTGTGTTGATGAAGCTCGCCTGTTGCTGTTGAGGCGCGGAGGTCACTGTGTTTCTAGAAGTCGCTTACGCGCTCGTGAACTTGGTGACCGCTTTGGTGCCTTCACTCACGGCGTGCTTGGCGAGCTCTCCGGGCAGGATCAACCGAACCGCGGTTTGGATCTCGCGCGACGTCACCGTCGGCTTTTTGTTGTACCTGGCGAGCTTGGACGCCTCGGTGGCGATCTTTTCGAAGATGTCGTTGATGAACGAGTTCATGATGGACTAATAAACACAGGGAAACGGGAGCGAAGGTCAGCAAGCGTGTGATGACACCAAAGAGTAAAGCACGAGGTGCGACATCGAGCGTGGCGTGCGTCGGTGAGGTGCTGGCCGAAAAAACGTACCATGGCTTTGGACGAGATGCCGGTGTCGGGGTGCACCTGCTTCAGGACCTTGTAGATGTAGATCTTGTAGGTTTCGGTCTTGGACTTGCGCTTGCCGCCCTTACCGCCCTTGGCGACGGTCTTCTTGGCGGGCTTCTTGGAGGAGGGAGTCTTGGCCATCGTGAGTGACGTGTGTTGGGTTGTGACGAAGTGTGGTGCGGAACGTGGTTTTCTCGAGTTTTCAAAAATGCCAAATCGACTTTTTCGACTTTCACGCAACGTTCTCGCAGTGCGCTGTAGTCACAAAAACACGTGAAAAACGCGGATTGGTCGAGCACGTCCTTTTCCTCGGGGGACCGGGGTCGGGTACCACCTCGGGCCAATCACCGAACCGACAGAAAGGAGGACCGCGAGGAATTCTACGTCACACTCCTCGAAGGCGGTCGCTTTTTTTTTGCGCGTAAGGGAAACCTAGAACTCGCCGCGCGCCCTTTTCAGGCGTCAACACCCACCACCCACAGCGGGTGTCCCGCCTTCCCGCTTCACTCGGGAAGACGCGCCGCGGTGGTCGTGCGGTCTTCTTTCGTCCAACCCACCGCGGGTCGGTGTCGCGCGCGCGTGGACCGGGTTTAGAGGGGCCGCGCGTGCGTGCGCACCACGGTTCGGGGCCCTAAAGCGCGCGTGCACGAGGTGTCGACAGGGCGGGCGAAGAGGTGTTGCGGAAAACATCATGAGCGTCGCCCCGGACGCGGCGGCCGCGCCTTTGCTACACGATGTGTCGAAAGTAGGCCACCGGCGGGACGTGACGCAGCTGTTACTGCGCGTCGTGCTTGGGGTCGCCGCGGTGGCGTCCCTCGTCGCGGTGGTCGGGTTCGCCTCGGCGATGGATTCGCGCGACAACGCACGATCACGTGCCGTCGGGCGACGTTTGGGGCGGCTCGGGCAGGCGCCGTCCGTGCCGGCGGTCGCACCGACCGAAACCTCTTCCGCGGCGGTCCCGCGTCTGCCAATATACTTCCACATCGAGAAAACAGGAGGCACGAGTTTGGTGCTTTACCTGATGAGCTTGCTCGCCTCCACCCCCGATCAATCCGCGCTGGTGCAACGCACGCGTTCCGAAGACGCGCTGTTCGATTCCGACTTGAGGGAGGCCAACCTGCTGTGCCCCGGAAGCGCCGCGTTCCTCACCACCGTGTTCGTGGACAACGCTGCGTCCTTCACCACGTTCCCGAAACCCCTGAAAGACAGCAGCGCTGAGTCCTGGAACGACTGTTTGCTGGCGACGTCGCACCAGGGGCAGGCTTTGCAAACGATCGTACGCGCGGACATGGCCAGGGTCGGGTCGAACGAACGTGCGTTCATCCCGTTAGGCATGTTCCGCGACCCCGTGCAGTTCGAACAAGCGGCGTGGCGAAGCGAGCTTTTTATGTACCACGACGACCGCGCCTCGTTGGACTGGGGCACACTAAGTGACAACAAGTTCGGGACGCTGATTAGTGGCGAGGACTTGGGCGACTTTAGCGACGGCGGGAAGTTCGCGACGATCATGCGAGAAACGCACTGCAAAAACAACCGCGATAACAACTACCAAACCAAAAAGCTCATCGACGACGTGTGGTGGAGGTTCCAGGAGCGCATGGACGGTGGTGAGGACCTTGACTTGGTACACGCGGAGGCGGTGGATATCGCGCTTGACCGGGTCCAGGACCTGGCCTGGGTGGGGTTGACGCACCGGTAAGGGCCTTTCCCAATCACCACACACTGCCTCCCTGATTGCCCATACTCGTACCAGAAGGGACTATTCCCTCTGCCCTTACAAGACTCCCTGACTGTTTACTCCTACACATTACGAGAGACTGACCCTTTCTTTTTTACACTCAGGTACGAAGAGAGCGTTTGCGTTTTGAGTTTCGCGTTGCGCCGGAACCCCAAAAACACGGCGGGCACGAACTACGACCGAGGAAACCTAATCGGGCCCGCGTTTAAAGGGAACCACCCGCATTCCGGGGACGCGTTTGAGGGGGACATGAGCGATGCGTTGAAACAAGGTACGTTTTACGGCTTTCCTGCCGATCCCCCACGCACGCTGTTTTACCTCTAACGCCGGTGCCTGTGGAGGCCCGATTACGGTGACTGTTCCGACCGATTACGGCGACTGTTGTCCTTACGTCGTTCAATACACATACCGATTACCCCTCCCTGTTGTCCATATATCGTCCAATACACGCCCAACACGCGACGTTAACCCCTTTTCGTGTAACAATCACAGAGCTTTACGAGTGTAACGCCATGGATACGCTTCTGGTGAAAACCGCGCAGCGGCGGTTTGGGGAGAATTTGGACGAGATGACACGCGAACTAAACGCGGCGGTTACCGGTAACGCGCTGGTCACCTCGAAAGGTTTCGAAGCGGAAGACCTGGAGCCGCTTCCGTACCTTAAGTGCCTTGATGACGCGCGCGCCAGGCAGGAAGCGGGCGTGGGGTTTGAACCGGAAGGCGTGGCGGCGGTGGCGAGCGTGGGGGCGGAACAGTAGGGAGAAGTTAATAGCTAAACTACCTTCGCAATGGCAACTGGAATACCCGCGGCTAATTTGGGCACACGCTGTATCTAAACGTATACTTTTCCCTACTCAAACGACGCGAACGAAGGCGGCGTGAGCGGTGTCGGTGTCGTACCTATGGCAGGGCTGTTGGGAGTTGGGGTCACAGCATTTGGAGGTGTGGCTCTACTATTTTGCGTGTCCCTAAACGCCATCGCCTGCCGCAACCGTTCCGTGGAGGTTTCGCTTAACTTGCCGACCGCGGTTCGAAACGCATTCGGCGCGCTTCCCGCTACCGAGGTTATCAACCTCACGGACGCGCTCGCCAACGCGGAATTCACTGAAGTTCCCGGACCCGGCGATGACACCTCGATTGCCTCGATTGCGAGCGGAAGGAACACCGTGACGCAACTGAGTCGTAACGCTTGTAACGCGATTGAAAGAGCACCGACCGAGTCTTCGCGAACCTCCGATTCCCGAGTTATCCCTATAGTCACCAAATTCACCAACGCGGCCCAGAACTTCAGCCCCTCCGCGGCGGCGCGCGCATCGTGCGCGGTCGCGTCGTTGGCGCCGCACTTTAGCAGACGCGCACGTGTCGCGGTGGCGGCGCACGCGCCTATCGTGCGTAGCAAGCACGCGATGCCTTTTTGGTACGCAACAGTATTTCCAGACTGGCTCGCCGTGACACACGCGTTTCGGAGCTCAACAAACGCGGCGGCTTCCGCGGCGGCGCTTGGGTCGGCGTTGAAAAAAGAATTCGTTGCGCTCACCGCGACGGACCCTGATTGAAGAAAATAAATGTCAGTCGTGTATGGGCAATCAGTCGGCGAAATGTGGTAAATGGGAAATACTTACCGACCCCGTCCTCGTTGTTCAGTACCTCCAAGCACCTCCTCGCACACACCGAAGCGCACGCGGCTGCGTTCGGTGGGTTATGGCGCAACGAATTGACATCGCACCACAAAAATCGACAAGCCGAAAAGAGAACAGGGTCGTCGTGCGCGTCGCGCGGCGTTTCAAAACCCGAAACGAGCTCCGCGAACGTCGTGACAAACGGTTTGCCGAATTCGCCGTCGCAACCGTCGCTTCGACTCAACGCTCGAACGCAAACGATGAGCATTTGCGGCCTTAGCGCGGTCAAAGTATCTTCGGAACATTCAACCCGTACCTTACCAATCACGAAGGAAGAGGCACGCCTCGCGCTTACCGAGTTTTGTCTCCCCAAACCGCCCGCGATTGCAACCGCGCCGGCCGCCGCGTTTTGGAACCGAGAAAACCCCGCGAGCGTCACCGCGAAGGCTTCGCACGTGCGGACGAAACAACTTTTGTAACGGTTTTGTAACGGTCGCTCTTCGTCGGAATTCTTCCCTGGGGCTTCGTCCCTGTACGTATCAGTGCCGATCTCGTCACTGTCGTCGGCGCCAATGTTCAGGTCAAGCAACGTCACCACGGCGACGCACGCGCCGGCGAGCGACTCGTGTAACGTTTTGTGTTTGTCCGCGGAAATTTGGGTGTCCCGTCCCGGAGAAAACACCCACCGCGCGATTTTCGACGAAACGGCGACGGCCTCGGCGGCGGCGGTTTCGGTGGGCAACCCCGTTTTCACGCATTGAGAAATGTGCGCATTCGAGGTATTGCTGCTTTCTTTTGTCCGGTTACTCGGACACAGCGGTTTCGCAAGCGGCGCGTCCGGCCCGTCGTCGTCAGTGGACACGAACTCCAGCGACTGCGTAAGCGCCGCGACGCAAAGCGCGAGCGCAAACGACGCGAAGCGCAGTTTGGGAAAAGTAGGAAACGCATCTTCGTCTTCGTGGCCAGACTCGCCAAACAACACTTGCGTCGCCGCGCAAAGGCACGGGCGCCACGCCTTTCCGAGGTCCAACGCGAGTCGGTCGTTTTTTCCCCAAAGCGACGCGTGGATCGCGGTGGTGTCCGTAGTCGTATTCGTCCCGACTAAATACTCACCGCCGGCCACGACGTCCGCGAAGTCGGTCACCACCGTGGCCCATTTCAGGGCCAACGAGTTCAGGTTTCTTTTTTTTTCTTTTTGCAATTTCTTTTCGTCGCCAACAACGGCCGCGAATTTGTCAATGCCGACTTCGTTGAACATAACCGCGGATGAACGAAGCGCGGCGAGGCGTAGCGCGGCCAAAATCCCACCGGCGCAGACGTCGTTCGTGGCGGTTGTGAGGATGTTTTGAAAATGATCTTCCGAGGAATTCGCGACGGAATCGTTTCCGGAATCCTGCGAGCCCGCTCGGGCGGGGTTATTTCTGGTCGGGTCGTTTTCCTCGTTTTCCTCTTCCGCGAGCCAAGTGCGAATCGGATCGCTGACGAAGGCCCGGAACTTCTTCGTCGCGCCAGGGTCGCCGCGGTCGACGCCGCAAACCAGACTCGCCGACGCCAGAAGTGCGCCTTCGGTGAAACACCGCCCTGGGGGAATACCCGGCTCGAAACACCCTCGCAGCGCGGACAAGGCTTGGGCTTGAAACTGCGCCACGAACGGGGTTTGCGTGTCCGGGTCGGTTGTCAAGTCGTTTTCCAAATCCGGCCTTTTCCCGATTCTGCAAATCGTGTCACTCAAAACGCGCAGCCCGCACGGCCGCAGCGCCGGGAAAGGCGCGGTGGCGATGCGGTAGCCGACGTCAACGCACACGGAGGCGTGTCCGGTCATGAATTCTTCCACACCGCCACGGTGCGAACCCGGAACCTCCGCGATCAAAGTCGCGGCTAAGAACCGCGTGGCCAGCCTTGGGGCGCCGCGAGGAGAAAAGTTTCTTCCGGAAAGTTCAGCCGTGCTGTTTCCATCTCCGTTTCCGTCGTCCCCAACCCCGGAGGAAGAACTCCAGTCCGTCCCCGGTACCCAAAGCGCCACCCTGGCCAGGGCGATCACCGCGACTGACGGATCGTGAAAGGCACACTGCTTGACCAACAAACGCAGCGCGCGGCGGGCGTGCGCGCTCGCTTTTGTGTCAACCCCCCCGACCGACCCGTTTGCCGAGGAGGCGTCTCCGAACCGGTCAACGAAAAACAGCAAATCCCCGAACAACGAAGTCGACGTACTTCCGTCGGCTGACTGTTTACCCATAGAGTTACTACCCGTAGAGTTACCCACCGAGTTACTCCCCGTAGAGTTACTCCCCAACGAGTTCCTTCCCGACCAACTCGCCCTCGCCACCGCCCCCGCGTCTCGCTCACAAAGGTGCTTTAAAGTCTCACAAGCGGCGTGCCGAAGCGTGGGCTGGTTCGAGTTTAACTCGATACGATAAAAAAGAAAGTGTCAGTCTCTCGTAGTGTGTATTACGTAAACAGTCAGGATAACGGGCAGAGGTATAGCTGTCCCTTCTGGTACGAGTATGGGCATTCAGGGAGGCGGAACGTGGTGATTGGGAAATACTTACCTCGTGAATCAGGGACAGGACTAACTTTTGGGGGGTGGCGATGGACGGCGCGAACAGCGCGAGCTGCTGCGTGAAGACGGCGGATTCGAACCGGCAAGCGCCGTCGCCTGTGTCGTCGTCGTCGCCAGACTGTTTACCCACAGACGTAATGCCACCCCCTCCCCGTCCTACAAACGTGTTATAACTCGATTGCCACTGATGCAAACCTCCCGTGTCGCTCCCGAACACGCACGCGTCCATCAACGACGCCGCGAACTCGAACAGGTTGGTGGCGCGCTCTGAGTTATCAAGGCTGGTTCCGGGCGTTCCGGATGTGTCATCGTTTTTCGTACCACTACTCCGTCCGTCACCCCCCATCGTGTCCAGCTCCGGTCCCACGGCGCCGATCGCGGCGTTGATTAACCTCCCGCACGACGCGCGGAGCAATGACGACTGCGCCGACGGGCTACCCGAAGTACTACCGGTACTACGGGACGTATCCCCCGCATCATCCACGAAACCGCCCCCGGGGTCGTTCGCGTCCCAGGAGTTGAGCAGCGCGAAGACCAAACTCAGGGTCACGCCCGCTCGCTTGTGAAACGCCGGGCCGGCGACCTGCGCCACGACGGCCAGGGCGTGCGCCGCCCACAGGTGCGAAACGTCGGGACTACCGTCAATCTCGAGCGCACAGCTGGTCAACGCAACTGCGAGCCGCGGTAGCGCGCCGCCGGACGCGAGCGCGCCCGCTTTGCGGAACGAAATCGCGCACGCGCACGCCGCGGCGGGTCGATTTCTGTTTTTTGTGATTGTATTTTTTTCATTTCCATCACCGGACAGATTTCGTGTCACCGGCAACGCAGTCAGCGCACTCGCCGCCCGAAGAAGCGCCTCTGCGGAAAAAACCGGGTCGTCCAAAATAGTTCCCGCAACCGCGTCGAGCTCCGCGGCGGCGCGCCAGTGCGCGGGAAGCGCGTGCGGCGACGAACCTGGCCCGATGAAAAAGAAAGTGTCAGTCTCTCGTAGTGTGTATTACGTAAACAGTCAGAGGGAATATTCCCTTCTGGTACGAGTATGAGCAATCAGGGAGGCGGAACGTGTTCAGTGGGAAAGCCCCGCACCGATTTGCGCGGCGACGCCGGCGAGGGACTCGGCGGCTTCCCTGCGGGCGGCGTTTTGCTTTTCGTCTTTTTCAAAAGAAAACGTTTTCTTCTTCGTCGCCTCAAACGCAAAGCACAGCGCGTTCGCCACGGCGAGCGACGTGACGCACGCGGAGGTCAACGAGGTTTGCAAGACGTTTGTGTCGACGACTTTTGAATGCGCGTCATCACGCTTCCCTTTTCCCGTGTGCGACGCAGTCAGGGAAAACCCGGCGAACGTTGAAGACCCGCGCCGGTTGTGTTTCACCGGGCTTTGCTGCGTTTGCGTCGGCGGGTTCGAGGCGAGCAAATCGTTCAGGTTTGTTGAAGAGCCCTTCCCAGCGGCGACATCGTCGAAATCTCCAGTCGCCGCCCTGATCGCGTCAAGCGCGGTCGCGGCGAGGATCCCAGAGCGGTGCTTCTCGCTCATGGCGGCGACACTCGCCAGCGCCTCGGCGCGTCTCACCCGAAGCGTCGCGAACAACGAAGCGCCGGTTCCGGTACCGTCCACCCCTCGTTCTTTTTTTTTGTCGTCAAGCCCCGCCACGGCGCATCGCCACGGCGAAACGCTCAACGCACATCGCGCGCCGCTGAAGCTGCGCAGCGCGTGGACGTCACCGTCACCGCCGCCCGTCCCGTCACGGACGGGCCACGGTCCGTACGTGTTGTTCGTTTCGTTTTTTGGATCCAGCAAACGCGCCAGCGCCGACGTCGGGGCGTTTGCACCGCTCGCGACTTCGCCTCCAGGAATTTGAGTAGTGGGCAACGAAGCGCACACGGACACGACGGCGTCGAAAACGGCGTGGTTTGTGACGCGTCGTGACCGCGTTTCTTCGCCGTTGCGCCCGGTGCTGCTCAGAAGACCTACTTCAGTCGTCTCTTCAGTACCCCCTTCAGTCTCCTGATTACCTACTTCATCCTCACCAGTACCTACTTCAGTCTCACCCGAACCAATTCCGCTCGTCTCGAAGCACGCGTTCGGTACCGAAACGAACGCCTGCAACGCCCTCGCGCGTAGCGTCGCGGCGGCGCGCGCTTGATCGTCGTCGCGTGGCCAGCGCGCTTCGTGATCGTTACCACCTTGTACGGGGACGCACGCGCTGACCAACGCGTCTACAAGCAAGGCACGCACGCGGTGTTTTGCATGTTGTGACTGTGCGAGGCGCGCGAGCGCGGGCAACGCGTCTGTGGCGGCGGCGCGCAGGGCCATCGCGGTCGCCGAGGGCCAAAGAGTTTGAGTTTTTGTCTCGTCGGGGTTGGCGTCGCCGCGCCGAGTCGCGTGTTTCGCGACGCCCTTTTTCTCCCGAGTCCCGGGCTGATACGCTGTTTTCGCGTGTGGGGTTTCATCCAACGAGCCGTAACTGGACGACGGTGGAGACAATTCTTCTTTGTCTTTCGGTTTCTTGTTCGGCGAGAACAGCGACAGCGAGACAAGCCGCGTGGACCCGGACGCGGTTTCCGCTTGTTTGGAACCGCGATCCGTTCGCGCTCGTTCCGCCTCCGCGTCTTTGATCAGCCCGTGTGGGTTTAACACCTCCGCCAAAGCGTCCGCGACGGCGTCAAAATCCAGGGGCGTTTCCAGGGGTGTTGACGTTTTCGTTCCACGCACAGCGCGAGAGCTGTGCGTGGAAAAAAAAACAAGACAAGACGCGGTGGCGCACCACCCAAACGCGCGAGTCGCGGCGTTTTCGTTTTCGTTTTCGTTTTCGTTTTCGTTCGCGCCGACGCACCCGATTTTCGCCAGCGCGAACGAAACAGACGCCGCGTCCGCGACGTCGCGCCTGGGAAGCCCGAGCTCCAAAACGCCCGCGCGCGCGACGAACTCGGCGCAGACTCGAGCGCCGAGTCTGGCTTTTTCGGAACACGGGCCGGACATCGCGGCGGTCGCGTCGCGCAGCAGCAAAGCCGCGCGTTGCGGGGACGACACCGCGAGCGCAAACGTGGCAACCGCCGCGAGCGTCGGTTCCAACCGCGCGGCGGGTGATGCGGAAAGCGCGGTTCTGGCTAACGCGAAAAGCTCGGAATCGACCCCGCCGGTGGCGCGAAGCGCGTCCCGCAACGCGCGTAGCGTCGCAGCGGCGGAGGGGAGTTCCGCGTTTTTTTTACGTGACTCCGTTTTCTGCGTTTTCGCGTTCCCGTCGCTCGACCCAACACCGACCTCAGAACCCAACAACGTTGAGTTAAGTACTCCAGAATCCTCCGTATCAAGTAACAGCCCAACCAGCCTTTCCGTAAGCCCCCTCCGCCCACCTTCGTCCAGGCACGGCAAAACACCGTGCGCGAGGACAACGCTGGCGCACGCGGCGGCGTGCGCGTCGTCGCGCGCGTCGCGTTTCGCGCCTTGTAAAATTTGACGCCGCGACGTTCCCTCTGAATCCGTCGGTGACTGTCCGCCGGTGAACACACTCAAGGTGGTCGCCGCTAACTCGACCAGCAAGGCTTTCGGCAAGAACGCATCAAACCCAACGTCAGTTGCCGCCTGGCGGATGAAAACGCAAAGCGCGTGCGCCACGCCGGCGCGGAAACGCCGGCGTTTTTCGAAAACAAAACGTTTTTCCCCGTCGTTTCGAAAACACTCCGTCCGCGCCTCACCCTCCGACAAACGCAGCGGATTCAAGAAACACAGTTCAACGGTTTCCACCCAAAGCTCCATACCTCCTGGTCGGTCTATATCTAGCGGCGCGGCGGCAGCTGTGGCGTCGGCGGACTCCGCGGCCGCCGCGGCGTCAGCCCCCGAAGCTTTGGAAACGTCGGAGGCGTCATCGTTTTTCCAACCGCCAAACATGGACGAGCTTTTCTTTTTGCTCCGCCCGGGCGTCGCGCCGTCGCCGGCGGAGGTACCCCTGACCGCTTCTTCTTTCCGTTCCATTTGCGTTTTCATTCGCAGTCGACAGGCGGCTAGTTTCCCGAGCGCGCAGGACGCGGCCGCGCTTGTTTCGCCACATACGTCGTCCAAAAGCCGAAGCGTCTCGGTCGTCGCGTCGTCGGCGACGCGCGGATCGCTCGCGGGGCCGGCGCTCCCCCGTTTCCGAACCGCGCTTCCCAAATCGGTCCACATGCCACCCCCCCCCGGCGCGCTGGCGAGCGCGCCAATGGCGCGACACGCCGTCGCCCGTACGCCTCCGTCGTTTGCGTGCGGGTTTAGTCCAAGCCCTTCCCCCACGAGCACCCGAGTCAACAACCGCCCCGCCGCCGCGCGCGTTTCTCGTCGCAGCGGACGCGCGACCCGCCCCGGGTTCGAACCGCCGCCCGTACCTACGTAAGCACCGCCCTCAACCACCGCGCGGATACACCGCACGACCGCTACGCGCACTACCCGCGTACCTTTCCGTGACCCGTCCTCTTTCAGCGCGGTCTCGGCGGACCGAACGCACAAAAGTTTCTCGGCGCTTTCGACGAGTAAAACAAAAGGTCAGTCTCGCGACGTTCGGTACGTGTGCTCCCCAAACCGCCCTGTTGTGATGCGTGTGACGCTCTTCCTTTCCCTGACTCGCCGTGAAACAAAAAAAGCGATGAGCAAGGCGGAATGCGCAGAGCGAGCAACACGCACCTTTCCACGATTCCAGACCCGGCGCCGCGCATCGTCGGCGCGTGCCCGGAACGCGCCAGCCTTTGCAGCGTGTCAAGCGCGCTGACTCGCGCGTGCGCTACAGGGGTTAAACCGGCTTTCAGCGGCGTGGTATTCGCGTCTTGGTTTTTCTTTTTGAACAGCCCTTTTTGAGTCTTCGTCTCCCCGAACGCAACCGCCGCTAGTTCACTCACCGCGCTGAACAACCCGACCTGGTTCCCGACCAGGAACAGCACACACATGGTGTTCGCCGCCGCGTTCCGCACCGCGGGCCCGGCCCACCCGCCGCACGTAATGCGAAGCAGCGCATCTTCCACTCCGCGTTGGCTTTGGGTGACTTCGTGGAGCGATGACACACCTCGGTGCAACACGGACGCGAGCTCCGAGAGCACGTCGAACAACGCGCGCTGATCGACCGGATTTGGTGATGCGCTCGTACCAGGCGGCACCAACGCCGTGAGCCTCTGCTCCAACACGGCCAGCGCGCGCATCGCGGCTTCCGTGTCGCACCACCTTTGTTCGCCGCCGCCAAAGTCGCTAACCAGGTCCTCGCCCGGCCCGCGGTCCCGCCGACCACGCGCGGGTCGCCTGTGGTGACGGCCAGCGTGTCGCTTTTCCTTTTTCTCGGACCTGCAGAAAATACTTTCGCTCATTTCCACAGATCGCCCCCCCCTTGTCGACACTCCTCGGCGCGCCCGGACCGGTCGGGTGTCGCGGCGGCGCTTCCCCCGTGAAGCGGCGGGACAGGGGTTTGTAAACCTGGTGTGGTGTTCGGTGTTGTTTTACCCTGACCGGGACGAACGATGGCGTCGTCATCGTTGGGGGGCGCCTGTGAGGTCAGATGTTCGGTTTCCGTCGCGGGCGCGATGACTCTGGGCACGGCACACGTGATGAACCAGACCTTGGTGTGGCGCCCCGTTGCGGACGGGGTACTGGGCGAGCGTTTGGTGAACCTTGCGCACGTAACGGGGCACCAGCGGAACAAACCAGGCGCACCCAGGGCGAGTTTACGGTTGGTGCTTCAAAGTGACAAATCGAACAAATCACAGGCAAGGAAACCAGAGGCGTTCGTGATGCAGTTCGGAGACGAAAAGAGCCGGGACGCTTTGAGCGACGTCGTGAAACGCGCGACGGCCGTTTCTGGAAACGGCTCGCCTGGCGTTTCTCGTGATACGCACACGAAAAACGCCCGCCCATCCAACGCCGAGCTCGCGGCGAGACACCAAATCCTCACCACCAACGCGGCGCTCGCGGCGGCGCACGGCCGGTTGGTGAAAGGCAGCAAATATGCCGATTCAAAAACCAGCCAAAATCAATCAATAGCCGCCATCGACGACGACGAGTTCTGGGCCGCGAGAGCGCACCTGTTCACGGACGCGGTGTTGAAACACGGAAGCACGCAGCAACTCGGTATTAGCAACGTGTTGGATGCTGATATTAAAGGCGCGCGGACGGGAACGGGCGAAACCGCGAACGGCGCGGGCGACGTAGTCACAGCGGTGCTTTCGAACGAGAAAATGCACCGCATCTTCGCGGAGAGGCCGGCGGTTAGGAGGTACGGCCTCGGGGTTTTCCCAAATCCAACGACTGTTTACCGCGCCTATTTGAGTGCACTACTAGTAACAGTACTAGTAACACTAGAAACAGTACTAGTAACGTTTACCAGTACTGGCAACTGTTACGAACCTATACGCAAGACTCGGGACTGACCCTTTTCTTTAACAACCACAGCGCGTTTTTAACGAACGTCCCGTCGCGAATGACGGAAA